>OASZ01000099.1_pt1 | contig 121656 bp, 97 predicted proteins | sample 1501241 | NCBI WGS metagenome assembly OASZ01 (sample SAMEA2579926, study PRJEB22360) | human gut metagenome | biome: human gut; feature: human-associated habitat; material: faeces | place: Denmark | collected 2008/2010 | reverse complement strand
TCCTACCATTTTATTTTTGAGTCAACTATTATACAATGTTAACTTAATGACATTGTCCGAAAGGGCAGCCTTTTTGAAGCTTTTGGACAAGTTCAAAGAAGGCTTGAGGAAATTTTATGGAGATCAGTTTACTTTTGATGCAGCAGATCGCAGAGTTGTTTTTAATGATATTTATGGGCTATGTGATCGTAAAAGCAGGGCTTTTGAAGGGGGAAGACAGCAAGGTTATATCAAAGATCGTTTTGTATCTGATCATTCCCTGTGTTATCATCAATGCGTTCCAGGTGGATTATACCAGTGAGAAGGTACAGGGGCTTTTGCTGGCCTTTGCAGCCTCTGTTATGCTGCAGGTGGTGTTACTCGTCATTGTGTGGACAGCAGGCCGTCTGATGGGCTTAAATGAGGTTGAAAAGGCATCTGTGTATTATTCTAATGCTGGAAATCTGATCATGCCTATTGTGACTTTTGTCCTGGGACAGGAATGGGTGCTGTATGGCTGCGTGTTTATGAGTGTACAGCTGGTATTTGTGTGGAGTCATGGAAAAAGCGTATTAAGCATGGAAAAGGGCATTGACTGGAGAAAGATAATTTTTAATATTAATATGATCGCTGTATTTGCGGGAGTGGTGTTGTTTTTCACAAAGATCCGCCTGCCGCAGATAGTAAACCATACATTAGGCTCGGTGGGAAGCATGCTTGGACCGGCAAGTATGATCGTAACGGGAATGCTGATCGCAGAAATGAGCTTAAAAAGTATTTTTACCAATGGAAGGATTTATTTTATTACGTTTTTACGTCTGGTGGCTGTTCCGGGGATCGCATTGCTGTTGTTAAAGGTCAGCGGACTTGTAAATGGCAGTCTGGATGGAAAGAAGATTCTGCTGATCGTATTTCTGGCAGTGATCACGCCCTCTGCTTCAACAGTTACCCAGATGTGCCAGGTATATGGAAATGATTCTAAATATGCCAGTGCAGTGAATGTTATGACCACGCTGCTGGCTATTGTGACTATGCCGCTTATGGTGTTGTTATTCCAGATGTGGATGTAATGAGTCCAAGAGAAAAACAAGCGGCTGCGAAGCAGACATTTGTTTTTCCTGGACCATTAACGAAGGTCCCGCCTGGGGTAGCAGGCAGTAGAGCGCGAAGCGCGGGGGTCGTGAGTAAAAAACGAAAAGACCAGGTACTGGGGATACCTGGTCTTTTCTGTATACATATGTGTATAAAGGGGGGATAAAATGTTTGTGTGAAAGGGGGAGGACCCTTTCGGTTTTCTCTTGTTTACGTTGCCTATTATATATCTGGTACATTGTAAAAACCATTGTAATGTGCGTAAAGAATATTGCAAATCGCACAAGTTTTGATAAAATGAATCTGGGACCCACCAAAAACATAAGTAAGCACAGCCATTTTTGAAGAAAAATGAGCAGATTATTGAGGGAGAACATGTATCAGGAAGACAGTTTTAAAACAAGCCAGGTAGTATATGCCCATACCCGTAGTGATGAGGCAGATATGGAGTATAAGATGCACTGCCACAACAGTTATGAGATCTACTACATGGTAAAAGGGAATGTGGAATATTTTTTAGAGGGAACTTCTTATATACCGAAGCCGGGAAGCCTGCTGATCATCCCGCCAAGCTGCTTTCACGGGTTGCGGGTGCTGGATGGCAGCGAGTATCACAGGATCCGTCTGCATTTTGTGCCGGAGCTTTTGACAGAGAAAGAAAGGCAGCTGCTTTTGGGGACTCTTGGAAAAAACTGGGGGTATATGGAGGATCAGTTTCGGGCAGAATGGTATTTTAATTCCCTGGAAGAATGCGGTTCATATAGTAGGGAATTGCAAAATATTGCAATTCGCCCACGGATCGTATCTCTTTTGGCTTATCTATCTGCAATGTATGAGAAAGGGGCGGGGCGGGGACCAGGTAAAGAAGATGTGGCCCAGGAGATCCTGCGATATATAAATGAACATCTTACAGAACGTCTTACCTTAGAGGGACTTGCAGATAAATTTTATATGAGTAAGAACCACCTGACGGCGATTTTTAAGCGGGCAGCAGGGACTACAGTAGCACGTTATATTTTATATAAAAGAATGACCATTGCAAGGAAAGAACTGGTGGAAGGAACACCTGCCGCAGAGGCAGCGATAAAGGCTGGATTCGGGGACTATTCCAGCTTTTTCCGGGCATACCGGAAAATGTTTGGCTGTGCGCCCTCAGACCAACAGGCAATGGAGCTGCCTGATATGGATAAGAGCGGGGATTTTTAGGAAGTATATAGGGTTGTGTTCTTTATACAATCTTTATACAGAGCACCTTATTTTTAACAGAAACTTTGAGGGGATTATGGCATAATGAAATGATATGAATGGTTGGGAAGGGATTGTAAAAGGAGAGAGAAATAATGGAATTGTTTTTTAAAAAGAAGACCTTATCTTCTTTTCAGATCATTATATTTGGCTTTTTGGCAGTTATATTAGTGGGAACGCTGCTTTTAATGCTGCCTTTTGCATCCAGGGAACCGGGAAGTGCGCCATTTCTGGATGCTTTATTTACAGCTACATCGGCTACCTGTGTGACAGGGCTGATCGTCCATGATACAGCTACGTACTGGAGCTGCTTTGGACAGGTGGTGATCCTGCTGCTGATCCAGATCGGAGGAATGGGCGTTGTTACCATTACCATTGCAGTAGCCTTGGTTTCAGGCAAGAAGATCGGTCTGATGCAGAGAAGCCTGATGCAGGAGTCGATCTCAGCACCGCAGGTAGGCGGCATTGTCCGTTTTACAGGCTTTTTCCTGAAGGGTATTGCGTTGATCGAACTGTTAGGAGCAATTTTGCTGGCGCCTGTGTTTATAAAGGACTTTGGAGTGGGAAAAGGGATCTGGTATGGCGTTTTTCATTCCATTTCTGCTTTCTGCAACGCAGGCTTTGACCTGATGGGAGTTAGACAGCAGTACTCGTCACTGACTTATTATGCTGGAAACGGGCTTGTAAATGCAGTTATTGTATTGCTCATACTGACCGGCGGTCTGGGATTTCTCACCTGGGAAGATATAAAGACAAATAAGCTGCAGTTTAAAAAATACAGGATGCAGAGCAAGGTAATACTGGTAACAGATCTGATACTGGTGATCGTACCTACGGTTATTTTCTATTTTGGGGAGTTTCACGGATCCCAGTGGGGAAATGGACTGGAACGGTTCTGGTTATCCCTGTTTCAGGCGGTAACGCCAAGAACTGCCGGGTTTAATACAGCGGATTTCGGGCAGATGAGTGAAGGCGGACGGTTTTTAATGGTCATGTTAATGCTGATTGGTGGCGCGCCTGGATCTACGGCAGGCGGTATGAAGATGACTACGATAGCGGTGTTACTGCTTTCTGCAGCAGCTGTATTTCGCAGGAAAGAAGATGCCCAGTGTTTTGGCAGACGTATTCCAAACGAAACAGTACGGTATGCAGCAGTAGTTATGCTGATGTATGTGGTATTATGTACCCTTGGCGGCTTATTTTTATGCTATGCAGAGGGGCTTCCGGTACTCACTAGCCTTTTTGAGGCAGGTTCAGCTATTGCAACGGTAGGATTGACACTGGGGGTAACACCCACGCTGGGAACAGCTGCAAGGCTGGTGCTCATTGCTTTAATGTACTGCGGGCGTGTAGGTGGACTGACACTGGTGTTTGCGGCGCTGTCTGGCATGCGGTCGAGTATGACAAAGTTCCCACAGGAGAAGATAACTGTGGGATAATATAGCATACCCCACTGCGTACCGTATGCGGCAGGGACCAATATGGGAGTGAAGCGAAATAATGAAAATGATGGATCAGAAATAAGGAGGAAATCACATTGAAATCAATTTTATTAATAGGACTTGGAAGATTTGGAAGACATATTGCAGAGAAATTATATGAACTGAACCATCAGATCCTGGCAATAGATAAGCAGGAGGACCGCGTAGAGGCAGTACTTCCTTTTGTCACCAGCGGACAGATAGGAGACAGTACCAACATTGAATTTTTACAGTCTTTGGGAATTGGAAATTTTGATGTGTGTATCGTGGCGATCGGCGGGGATTTCCAAAGCTCTTTGGAAACAACGGCCTATTTAAAGGATCTGGGTGCAAAGCTGGTAGTGTCAAGGGCTGCAAGGGATGTTCAGGCAAGATTTCTGCTGCGCAATGGCGCGGATGAGATCGTGTATCCGGAGAAACAGCTGGCAAACTGGACAGCGATCCGTTACAGCTCGGAACATATTTTTGATTATATCCAGTTATCGGATGACCATGCGATCTTTGAGATCAGCATTCCGGAAAACTGGTTGGGAAAGACAGTTGGAAATATTGATATCAGAAAGAAATACAACATCACTATCATGGCTTTAAAACGCGATGGCAAGCTGGAAATGTCTATTACCCCGGATACAGTACTGGATAAAGATGCTACCATGCTGGTGCTGGGAGCAAGCAGGGATATCCAGAAGTGTTTTCATATTTAACATAATACTGCAATCTAGTACATCGTTTCGTAAATAACTGTACTAATCACGTAGGATGCGGAGTTGAGTGTGCAGGTCTAAAAACGCAGGCGTAGCGGGCTACGCTGAGGCTTTTAGGCCTGTGCAATCAGATTCGCAGACAAGTGAGTGGTATAGTTATTTCGAAAACGATGTACTAGTGTACTGTATCATTCACATTTCGCATAATGACTTGCCTGAATTTCCATCTGCTGTGTTGTCGTCAATCGACGATGCCACCGCATCGCCTCATTCCTCCGCCTTGCAGATTGAAAATTCATTCTGCGTCATTTTGCTGAAAGTGAATGATACAGTACACTAGTCATTTGCAGGCCTTGTGGATCCTAAGAAGATTTCAGAAGAGCATCAGAATACCTGGGGAAAAGAAAAATGGAAGAACGGATACTTGTATGTTTATCATCTTCACCGTCTAATGGAAAGATCATACGCACAGCTGCCCAGATGGCAGAGGCTTTTAATGGGACATTAACGGCATTATTTGTAGAAACACCTTTGGCCGGAAAAATGGGAAAAGAGGATCAGGAGCGTCTGAAAGGGAATATTAAGCTGGCAAAACAATCCGGGGCAGAAATAGAAACAGTTTACGGTGATGACATTTCTTTTCAAATCGCGGAGTTTGCCAGGCTTTCAGGGATCACCAGGATCGTGATCGGACGCAGTGCTGCAAAGAAAAAAGGGATTTTTGCAGGAACATCTCTTGTGGAAAAGCTGATCGATCATGCGCCTGAAATGGAGATTTATATCATACCTGACAGCCAGATGGGACCTGAGGTGATCCGCAAATGGAACAGGCTGGCGCAAAAGAATGATTTTTCCCTTAAGGCAGCGGTTCAAAGTGCAGGCATCTTATTTGCAGCTACAGCAGCAGGCTGGATGTTTGAAAAATTAAAGCTGACAGATGCCAATATCATTACCGTTTACATTTTAGGCGTACTTCTGATCTCTATTGTAACAGAAGGCTGGTTCTACAGTTTTTCGGCTACTATAGCCAGCGTTCTGGTCTTTAATTTCCTGTTTACGGCACCTCGTTTTACCTTGCGGGCTTATGACCGGAGTTATCCTTTTACATTTGCAGTCATGTTTCTTGCAGCTTTGATCACAGGATCCCTGGCATCAAGGCTGAAACAGCATGCAGGACAGGCGGCAAGGGATGCGTACAGGCTGAAAGTACTTCTGGATACAAACCAGCTTTTACAGCAGGCTAAGGGAAAATCAGAGATACTGGAAGGAACGGCACAGCAGATCGTTAAACTTTTGAAAAGAGAAACAGTTATTTATGATGTGAAAAATGGAAAACTGGGACAGCCTCTGCACACCATTCCACAGGGGGGAGAAATCCTGGTTGAAGATGAAACCTGTGAGGAACAGGCAGCTGTATGGGCTTTAGAGAATAACCGCCATGCCGGAACAGGAACAGACCATTTTAAGCAGGCAAAAAGGCAGTATCTGGCGATCCGCGTAAACAGTACTGTTTATGGTGTGGTAGGTATCATGATCCAGAAACAGCCGTTAGATGCATTTGAAAACAGTGTGCTATTGTCCATATTGGGAGAATGTGCCCTTGCACTGGAGAATGATAAAAATGTCCGGGAAAAGGAAGAGGCTGCGATCCTGGCAAAGAATGAACAGTTAAGAGCGAATTTGTTAAGAACGATCTCCCATGACCTGAGAACGCCTCTCACATCTATTTCAGGTAATGCAAATAATCTCCTTTACAATGAAAGCTGTCTGGATGCACAGATGCGCCGGCAGATCTATGGGGACATTTATGATGATTCCATGTGGCTGATCGATCTGGTGGAAAATCTTCTTTCTGTGACCCGCATCGAGGAAGGACGGATGCAGATCCGCCAGTCAGCAGAACTGGTGGATGAGGTGATCAGGGAGGCGTTAAAACATACCGGGCAGAGCCGGACAGGAAGAACTATAAAGGTAGAAGAGGAAGATGAGCTGATCCTTGCAAAGATGGATGCAAGGCTGATCGTCCAGGTACTGATCAATCTGATCGGCAATGCAGTAAAGTATACGCCTCAGGGAACGGATATTACGGTTCGGGTGAGGAAAGAAAAGGCAGAAAACGGAGAAAACTCCCAGGTTATCATTTCTGTATGTGATCTGGGGGATGGGATCCCAGATGACAGAAAAGAAAGAGTATTTGACATGTTTTATACTGGCGGTGATCAGGTGGCAGACAGCCGCAGGAGCTTAGGACTTGGGCTTGGGCTTTGCAGATCTATTATTAATGCCCATGGAGGAAAAATATGGATATCTGATAATATTCCCCATGGAGCAGTCGTTACATTTACATTGCCTGCAGAGGAGGTGGCATTAAATGAGTAAACCATTGATATTGGTTGTGGAGGATGATGTTCCGGTAAGAAATCTGATCACGATCACATTAAAGACCCATGGATACAGATACCTGACTGCCGGGACTGGAGATGGAGCAGTTATAGAAACATCCTCCCACAATCCGGATGTAGTTCTTTTAGATCTGGGACTGCCTGATATGGATGGTGTAGATGTGATCCGGAAAATACGTACCTGGTCTAACTTACCTATTATTGTGATCAGTGCAAGAAGCGAAGATACGGATAAAATAGATGCACTGGACGCAGGGGCGGATGATTATCTTACAAAGCCTTTTTCTGTAGAGGAGCTGCTGGCACGTCTGCGTGTTGTGGAACGTAGAATGGCTCTTATGAATGGCGAAGCCCAGACGGCAGAGTCTGTTTATACAAATGGAAGACTGCGGATCGATTTTGCGGCAGGTTGTGCCTATATGGAGGATAAGGAGCTGCATCTTACGTCTACAGAGTATAAATTGCTGTGCCTGATGGCTAAAAATACAGGTAAGGTGCTGACGCACACTTATATTACCCAGAAAGTGTGGGGCAGCAGCTGGGAAAATGATATTGCTTCTTTACGTGTATTTATGGCAACTTTACGTAAAAAATTGGAAAGCGAACCGGATGCCCCGCAGTATATACAGACCCACATAGGGATCGGGTACCGCATGATCAAGGCAGAATGATCATTTATTCAGGGTTTTAAAGTAATGCTCCAGTTTGTCGATACCAAAATAACCAAGGATGAACAGAATAAAAATAATCGTAAATGCAAAAAGTATCAGCATAAAATCTCCTCCTGTGTGAATAAAATCATATAACAGATATCCTCAGTGAATGTAAGGCATAAAGCTTTTGTTTATTGAGGATATTTTTATTATAAAGAAAAGCAGATAAAGAAAGGAAAAGGATGTAAACGGTGGTATAAAGAATACATAAAAGAATAAATGATTGTTTTTCTCAATAAAATAGAAGCTGATTGTCCCGGAAAACGGACTGTGCTATGATTATCCCCGGCATTTTGTGAAAAAAATGGCAGATGATGTGAAGCAGGAATTGGAATGAAACTGTAGCAACAGAGTTGTAGAAACAAAGCGGAGGAAAATAAAATGCAGTCACTATTAAATGTGCCGGCAGAAGTGGTGTCGGCCAATATTAACGCAGCTGTTACAAAGGCAGCGGCAAAGAAAAGACGTATTTTTGTCCTGGGGATCATGGCAGGCGCGTTTATTGCAATGGGAGCCCAGTCAAGCAGCCTGGCGGTCCACAATATTTCAGATGTGGGGATTGCAAGGACTCTTGCAGGATGCATTTTCCCGGTAGGACTTATGATGATTGTGTTTGTAGGCGGAGAATTGTTTACAGGGGACTGTATGATGTCCATGGCATATATGAAAGGCCGTATGAGCCTTGGAAGCCTTTTAAGGACACTTTTGATCGTTTATCTGGGGAATTTTGCGGGAGCGGTGCTGATTGCTTTCCTGGTGGCTCACAGCGGACAGTATGACTATTCTGCCGGGACTCTGGGAGCTTATACCATTAAGGTGGCTGCTGGAAAAACGGGGTTAAGCTTTATAAGAGCATTGTTTTCAGGTGTTTTGTGCAATATCCTTGTATGTGCGGCGGTACTCATGGCGGCAGCGGCAAAAGATATTGGAGGAAAAGTGCTGGCGATCTTCTTCCCGATCCTGGCTTTTGTAGTATCTGGTTTTGAGCACTGCGTGGCAAATATGTATTATATTCCGGCAGGTATTTTTGCAGCAGGAAACCCTGCATATGTGCAGAAAGCCCAGGAACTTTACAGATTGGAAGCAGAAAAGCTGGCAGGACTTAACTGGGGGAACTTTGTGGCTGTAAACCTGTTGCCTGTTACCATTGGAAATATCATTGGCGGCGCTGTTATGGTCGGCGGTGTGTGCTTTTATCTGCATGGGAAGGCAGAGGGATAATGGAAATATAGAAATGTAAGATCTCCTTTACTGGTGGTAAATTGCTGGTAAAGGGGATCTTTTGGTATAAAGAGATCTGGAAGAAAATTGCAGAGAACAGGCGGAAATGTTATATTATAGATTGACAAAAATCTGGTCAGGAGGGAACCACGTTGAAGAAGAAATCCTTTGTCAATAAGATCAGTACATATATTGGAGTAACGTTGGTCCTTCTTATATGGCTGTTGACTGCTTATACTGTGAGTAGCTTTCTTCTCTTAAAAGAAAGTGAAGAGTCATCGGTATGGTCTACGATCCAGATCTACATGAAACAGATCGACAGTAAGTTTATTGCTATGGATCAATGCGTAGAGGGGATTGCCAGTAATCAGGATCTGATCGGACAGATATGTTATGGAAGTCCGGCGAACCGGTATTATGCTGCTGTGGAGCTTCAAAAGAGTATGAAAAGAGATGTGATCAGTAATACGGAGCTGGATTACGTTCTGATCGCAGAGTCTTTAAATAAAAATCTCATCGCAGCATCTACGCCGGGAGTTTCTTATGGGGAGAAAGAGGCAATTGCCTCTTATATCTGGAATCTCATGGAAAAGGAAGACCGGGGAAGACCGCAATGGTATTATACTAAGATTGGCGATCGAGCCTATATTGCGAAAGTATACAGGGGAATTGACTGGACTGTGGCGGCGTTCTCAAAGGAAAATACCTTTCTTTCCGATATCCGGGCAAAAGAATATCCAGATGGTCAGAGTTTCCTTCTTACAGATGTAAATGGTCTATGTGTGGAAAACCTGGAAGAAGGAAATAGCATGTATCTGGGAGAAAAATTGGAAATAGCAGATTCCTGGAAAAATGATTATAAAAAACGAATGATCTCCCTTAAAAGTGATCGTGCAGGACTTTATATTACAGGAATAATCGGCAGTAATCATTTTCTGAGTAAATTTAGTACAAACAGTATTCTGATCTTTTTGATCATGGTTCTGGCCATTGGTTGTGATATGATCCTTTTACGTTATATTCACCGTGAGATCCACAGGCCGCTGGATCATCTTATGCAGACAATCCAGGAAATTGAGGATGGAGATTACAAGCAGAGGGCAGAGGAAGATTATCATACGGAAGAACTTCAGCGTCTTACACAGGCATTTAACCGGATGATGAATGTGATCGTTAATCTTCGGATTAGGGCCTATGATGAAAAGATCCAGTTAATGGATACGCAGATGAAATATTTTCAGATGCAGTTAAAACCCCATTTCTTTTTAAATGCCCTGACAACGATCTACAGTATGAGTTATCAGAAGCGGAATGAGGATATACGGACATATATTGACGCATTAACAAAAACGGTCCGTTATATGTTTAAAGGCGGTCTTCGTCTGGTCCTTCTTAAGGAAGAAACCCAGCATCTGGAAAATTATTTTGAAATGCAGCAGCTCCGGTATCCGGACTGTGTATTCTGGTATTTTGATATGGAAGAAGCTGCAATGTCGTGGAAGATCCCCCAGATGCTGTTACATACATTTGTGGAAAATGAATACAAATATGCAGTAAAAATTGACAGCGTCCTTTCGATACTGATACAGGCAAAAGTCCTTTTAAAAGAGGGGGAAGAAATGCTTTATATTCGTATGGAGGATGACGGCGTAGGTTTTCCTGAACAGGTTATGCAGTATATGAATTTTGAGAGCGAAGATCCTTCGAGGGAGGGACATCATGTAGGGCTGTGGAACATAAAAAGAACCATGGAAGTTTTGTATCAGAAAAGGGAATTGATCCACTTGTCAAATTTGGAAACAGGGGGATGTCTGATCGAGATATGGATCCCCAAAACAACAGCAGTGGGTGAGGAACAGGAGATAAAAAATGAACGTATTGATCGTGGATGATGACATGGCAACTGTAGATGTGATCTGCAAATCCGTGAACTGGAGCGCTTTGCACATTGATAAGGTCATGACCGCTTATAACATTGAAAAGGCAAAAGAGATGTTAGCAGATATACCTGCGGATATTGTAGTTTGTGACATTGAAATGCCTATGGGAAATGGAACAGAACTGCTTAAGTGGGTCCGGGAAAATGATATGTCTTCGGAATTTCTGTTTCTCACCTGCCATACAGAATTTCAGTACGCGTCTGTGGCAATCCGCTATCAGGCGGCTGGTTATCTGGTAAAACCATTCCGTGTAGAGCAGGTAGAAGCAGAACTTTTGCGCCTGGTCCAGAGGATCATGGAGAAGCGGAAAATAGAAGAAGAAAGCCATTATGGAAAATGGATGAGAAATAATCAGGAGCAGCTGATGAATAATTTCTGGAGGGCTTTGACAGAGCGGGAATTAAGAGCAGAGCCGGAATTTATTGACCGTGAGATAAAAAAACGCCGTCTTCCTGTTTTGGCCGATCAGCCGGTATGCCTGATCGGAGTAAGAGTTGCCAGAGAGGAACAGGCCAAAGAAGCACTGGGAGAGAACCTGTTGGAATTTACTCTGGAAAAAATGGTTTCAGAGATTGTAGATGAGTCTGTTGAAAATACATCGGTTATAAAAAAGATCGTAAATGAGGCGTTGTTCTTTCTGGTGATCGACTGGAAACGGACACTGGAAGAAGTACTCATGGAAAGATGCCATATGCTGATAAAAACGGGACAGGATTATGTGGGCTGCTGCTTTACCTGTTGTATTGGAACTCCATGTAGCATGGAACAGCTTCCTGATAAAGCAGATGAGGTGGTCAATCTGTTGCTGCGAAATGTCTTGGAGTCTGACCAGGTATTTCGTGAAGGAGAAGCGGCAGTTACATCGGGGTTCAATACAAGGCTTCTTGATCTGAAGCAAATGGAAAATGATCTGCGAAACAAGGACCGGATGAAGATCTTAAATACGGTAAAAACCGTTTTGGGAAAGCTTTCCCGTGAAAAGAGCGTATCGGTAGAAACGTTACTGGTCATACAGCAGGAGATCCTGCAGCTGATCTATACCAATCTTTATCAGAATGGGATCCAGGCTGCGGAGTTATTCGGGGATGAAGTCTCCCGGAAAATCCAGCGGCAGTCGGTCCGCTCTGTGTTTGACATGATAAAATGGGTGAATTACGCAATATCACGTACTTTGGAGTACGAAGATGAGATCAACCGGTCCCTTTCTCTGGCAGATAAGATCGAAAGCTATGTGAAAGAACATTATAAAGAGGATATTTCCAGAGATACCATTGCAGATGTGTTCTTTCTGACTCCGGAATATCTTGCCAAGGTCTATAAAAGGCAGACAGGACATAATTTAAAGGATTATATCATCGGTTATCGCATTGAAATGGCAAAGCAGCTTCTGGCTGATGATATAAAGAGCATCAGTGATATTTCAGCAGAAGTGGGTTTTGACAATTTTTCTTATTTTTCTACTGTATTTAAAAAGTATACCGGGATCACACCGGGAGAATACCGCAGATCAAAAAAATCTTAAAATCAAAAAAATATCACTTATTTTTTAAAGAAATGTATCATGGACCTCCTTTATAATAAAGCCCAGAAAGGCAAAATAAAGGAGGTTACTTGATATGAAAAAAAGTATGAAAAACAGAGTTGCAGGCGCGGCGGCCGTTCTTCTTGCCGGTTCAATGGCATTTTCCATGACTGGATGCGGCAGCAGTTCGGATAATACAGCCGGTCAGCAGACTGCCACAGATCAGAAAACGGAAGGAAATGAAGAATATACAAAGATCGTATATGCCTTTAAATCATTTAACAATATTCCTGAAGATCTGTCCGACGTAAATGAAGCGATCAGTGAGATCACAAGAGAGAAGATCGGTGTGGAAGTAGAATTAATGCCGATTGCTTCTTCTGCATATGGCCAGCAGGTAAGTCTTGCAATGCAGGGCGGGGAACAGCTGGACCTGTTCCATACAGGAAGCGGTCTGGAGTTATCTACCTGCCTTGCCAATCATCAGCTTTATGACATTACAGATATTGTAAAGGAACATGCTGCCGGCGCCATTGACGCGGTAGGTGAGGACTTTATGAAAACAGAAGTAGTAGACGGAAAGGTTTATGGTATTCCGGCTGATAAGGGTGTTGCTCTTGCGCCGACACTTCTGTACAGAGAAGATATCATGGAAGAGATCGGCGTAGATCCGGCAGACATTAAAAATATTAATGATCTGACTGATGTATACGCAAAGGTAAAAGAGGCTTATCCTGATATGATCCCGCTGGTACCGGTCAATCCAGGTGATTCAGGTATGATCAATACCATTTATGGATTTGATTATCTGGGAGACCGCTATTTATCTCCAACTGGAATTTTAAATGGCGATGATATGCAGGTTGAGAATTTCTATGAAACAGATGGATTTAAGGATATCCTGACACTGGCAAGAGACTGGTATAACAAAGGCTATATTATGGGTGACGCAGCAACGACTACCAGTACATCCATTGAGCTGTTAAGCGCAGGAAAAGGATTTTCTTACATCTCCAACTATGGTGGAAATGACGCCGCAACCCAGATCTCCACTCAGACAGGCCAGAAAATAGGGGCTCTTCGTTTGAGCCAGCCGTATCTTGGAACTTCTGATGTAAACAGAGTATCATGGGCAGTTGCATCTACCTGTAAAAACCCGGAAAAGGCATTGGAATTCCTGAATTTAACTTATACAGATAAAGATGTTATCAACCTGATTATTTACGGAATTGAAGGAAAAGATTATGTAAAGGTCAGCGACAATGTAGTGAAATACCCGGACGGTCAGGACGCAAGCACTGTTCCATATACAGCCCAGCTTAGCTGCGGCGTATGCGGAAGCCAGTTTAACCAGTATATCCTGGAAGGTGCCAGCGAAGATACACAGAAAGTTATGAAAGAGGATAATCAGAATGCGGGAAGATCAAAGGCATTTGGATTTACCTTTGACAGTTCAACTGTGAAAACACAGTATACAGCAGTAAATAACGTGATCAATCAGTATCTTCCAGGACTGCGCTGCGGAAGCCTTGATCCGGAAACTGAACTTCCAAAGTTCCAGCAGAGTTTAAAGGATGCCGGAATTGATGAGATCATTGCGGAAAAGCAGAAACAGCTGGATGCATGGGCTGCAGAAAACGCGAACTAGGTGAGCTATTATGACAGGGAGAAAAAGAAAGGGGCGGGGGACAAAAAACGTCCCCCTGCTATTGATCGCATTGCCAGGCCTTGCTTATCTTCTGATAAACAATTATATCCCAATGTTCGGGATCTTCCTGGCTTTTAAAAGTTATGATTTTTCAAAGGGAGTATTTGGGAGCCCCTGGTGCGGGTTCGATAATTTCAAGTTTCTGTTTAAGACAAAAGACGCGCTGATCATGACAAGAAATACGATCTTATATAATTTCGCTTTTATTGTGATTGGTACAGCTCTTGGTATTTTTGTGGCGATCCTGCTGACAGAGATCGTAAAAAGCGTCTGGGCAAAGTTTTATCAGTCAGCGCTGCTTTTACCATACCTGCTTTCCTGGGTGGTGATCTCCTACATGGTTTTTGCGTTTTTAAATTCAGATAGTGGATTTATCAACAATACTGTGTTGAAAGTGTTGGGAATGGCTCCGGTATCCTGGTATACAAAAAGTAATATCTGGCCGTTTATCCTGATTCTGGTATTTTTATGGCAGACAGTGGGCCATACGTCGATCATTTACATGGCCAGCATTGCAGGTATTGATAAAGGTATTTATGAAGCTGCCAAGATCGACGGGGCAGGTAAGATCAAGCAGATCTTTTACATCACACTGCCACTCTTAAGGCCAACGATCACGATCATGGTTCTTATGGCGATCGGAAAGATATTCTTTTCTGATTTTGGACTGTTTTATCAGGTACCTATGAATTCAGGCGCTCTTTATGGTGTAACCCAGACCATTGATACCTTTGTATACAGAGGATTAATGGAATTAAATGATGTGGGAATGTCATCAGCAGCAGGATTGTTCCAGTCATGTGTTGGATTTGTCCTGGTTATCACTGCTAATGCACTGGTCCGTAAGATGAACCCTGAAAATGCGCTGTTTTAATGGAAGGAGGCAATAAAATGAAAACGAGATTAGGCGGGGAACGCAGCTTTCGCCGTTTTGCTCTGATAACATTAGGTATCATGACCATTTTATCATTGCTTCCGGTTATTCTGATCGTTATTGCGTCATTTACAGATGAAAACAGTCTGATCGCAAATGGATATTCTTATTTTCCTGCAAAATGGAGTCTGGATGCTTATTTTTATATGATAAAGCAGGCAAAACTGATCACAAGGGCTTATGGGATCTCCTTTTTTGTAACGATCACAGGAACGCTCTTAAGTGTGCTTTTTACTACCACATTGGCATATCCTATGTCCAGAAAGGATTTTAAATTTTCAAAGATCCTTACATTTCTGGTGTTTTTTACCATGCTGTTTAATGGAGGCGTTGTTCCGTCCTACATGATGTGGTCTCAGTTTTTTCACTTGAAGAACACGATCTGGGCGCTGATCCTGCCAAATTATCTGATCACAGCTTTTAATATTATGTTGGTTAAGAATTATTATCAGAACAGTATTCCAGATGCCTTGATCGAAGCTGCAGAAATTGACGGAGCTTCGGAACTTACGATCTTCTGGAAGATCGTCTTTCCATTATCTACGCCCGTGATCGCTACGATCAGTCTTTTTACAGCGCTGAAATACTGGAATGACTGGGTAAATGCTCTGTATTACATTACAAAACCGCAACTTTACGGAATTCAGAACCTGCTGCTTCGCATTATGGATAATATCCAGTTCTTAAAATCAGGAGGAGCCGGTGAAATTGCAGGCGCGGCTATGGTAGATCTTCCAGGCACCTCTGTGCGTATGGCAATGGCAGTTGTGGGAATTTTGCCAATCATTTTAATTTATCCATTTGTACAGAAATATTTTATCAAAGGTGTAGTTGTAGGCGCAGTAAAAGGCTAAAAAAGATTGGCGACTATTTGCAATGTTTATAGTTTGGGAGAAAAATGATGACAGGGAAGAAATTTGAGAGAACTACTCCGGAAGCAGTGGGAATTTCCAGTAAAAGTCTGGAACAGCTGATTGAAAATCTGGAGCGGGTAACAGAAATGCATGGCATTATGATCATGCGACATGAAAAAATATGTGCAGAGGGATGGTGGGCACCTTATGCGCCAGGGATTCGGCATAGTCTCCACTCTTTGAGCAAAACATATTCTGCTACTGCAATAGGAATTGCAGTAACGGAAGGAAAAGTTTCTTTAGATGAGAAGATTCTTTCTATTTTCCCAGAGAAGGCACCAGAGAATCCAGATGAATATCTGAAGCAGCTGACGGTAAAGGACATCCTCTGCATGGGAAGTGGAATGGAAAGGCTTCCTGAGGTGACAGAGAACTGGCTGCAGGATTATCTGGCAGTTCCCATTAAGCATCGTCCAGGAACCGCGTTTCAATACAACAGTGTGGGGTCCACTCTTCTTTGCGCCATCGTAGAGAGAAAAACGGGAATTCCTGCAGAGGAATATTTAAAAAGCAGGCTGTTTGATAAGATCGGTATTGACAGTGATAATTTTTTGTTTGAGCGTATGCCGGATGGGACAGTTTTTGGCGGCGGGGGATTTTATGCCACAACAGAGGATAATTTAAGGCTGATGAAGCTTTATAAAGACGGCGGAGTCTGGGATGGTGAGCGTATCTTATCCGAAGAATATGTGAAAATGGCAATATCAAAGCAGATCGATACTGCCACAGAAAAAAATGGCAATCCAGAGGCTACAGACAATTTCCTTGGCTATGGATTTCAGATCTGGGTGTGCCAGCCGGAAAATGTATACCGGGCTGACGGGGCAATGGGTCAGTTTTCTATTGTATTTCCAGATCAGGATATGATAATTTCCGTAAATGAAACGGCTTCTAATGCTCATTGGGCGCAGAACACATTGGATGAAATATGGAAGTTTGCCAGGGAAGTCCGGGAAGAAACACTGCCGGAGGATGAAGCTGCATCTACGCATCTGAAAGAGAAGCTGTCTCATTTATCCCTGGAAGCACCTTGTCGGCAGTGCAGTCGCAACAGAGAAAAAGAGTCTGAAATAAATGGAAAATGCTATTTTGTGTCAGAAGGGCGTATGGGCTTTGAAACAGAGATCCAGAATTCCCATGCAGGATTGAAACCACTTGAAGGAATAACAGAATTTACCATGAGATTTGTACCTGGAACCTGCGAAATGAAGTTTTGCCAGCAGGGAAAAGAACATGAAGTTCTGATTGCTACAGATGGATCATGGAGATGGAACCGGCTTAAACTAGATGGAAGGGTAAATAGTGAGCTGTGTTTAAGTGGATATTGGGAAGATAAAAACTGTTTTGTAGTCCATGCAAGATGGATAGAAACCTGCTATGAAAATGAACTGAAGTTCTGCTTTGAAAAAGATCAGGTGCATATGAGTAGAATGAATAAAGTAGGACGATATATGACATCGCAACCGCTTATAGCGACGGCGCAGAAAGCCTGAAAATAAAAAGGACAAAAAGAGGTGATTTCATAAATGCTGAATAAGATCATGCTAATCACATACCCTGACTCTATGGGACATGATTTAAAAGATCTGCATCATATTTTGAACCGGTATTTTAAAGATGCAGTAAAAATGGTGCATATCCTACCGTTTTTTCCTTCCAGTGGGGATCGTGGTTTTGCTCCGTTAGGATATGAAAAAGTATCAGAAGAGTTTGGAAACTGGGAAGATGTCCGTATGCTTTCCGAAGAATATCCATTAATGTTTGACTATATGATCAATCATATCTCTGCCCGTAGTCCTTATTATCAGGATTTTTTAGAGAACAAAGATCAGTCGCCGTATAGAGGATTGTTTATCCGTTATAAGGATTTTTGGAAAAATGGAATGCCAAGCCAGGCAGAAACAGATGCTATTTATAAGCGGAAACCCAGAGCCCCTTATGTTATAGCAGAGTTTGCGGATCAGACCCAGGAAGCGGTCTGGTGTACCTTTGGAGAGGAACAGATTGACCTTAACATGGAAACAGAGGAAGGAAAATGCTTTCTGGAAGAAAATCTTCGCTGGCTGGCTAGACACGGTGCATCTCTTATCCGCCTGGATGCTTTTGCTTATGCTGTAAAACGACCGGGAACTTCCTGCTTTTTTGTGGAACCGGATATCTGGGAACTTCTTGAAAGATGTGCGAAAATTGCTGCAGAGGAAGGCGCTCAGATCCTTCCGGAAATCCATGAACATTTTTCAATCCAGCAAAAACTGGCATGTCGGGATTATTATGTGTATGATTTTGCGCTGCCAATGCTACTGTTACATGCCATTTATTTTAAAAACAGTGAATATCTGAAGCACTGGTTTGAAATATGTCCGAGAAAGCAGTTTACAACGCTGGATACCCATGACGGAATTGGCGTAGTAGATGTCCGGGGGCTTTTGCCAGACGAGGAGATTGAAGCTGCAAAAGAGCATTTGTTTGAGTATGGCGCTAATGTAAAGCGTGTTTACAATACGGAGAAATACAATAATCTGGATATTTATCAGATTAATTGCACCTATTATTCGGCTCTTGGGGATGATGATAATGCTTATCTTTTAGCCAGAGCGATCCAGTTCTTTGCGCCAGGTACGCCTCAGGTTTATTATGTGGGACTACTGGCTGGAAAAAATGATATTTCCCTTTTGGAGGAGACGAAGGAAGGACGAAATATCAATCGTCATTATTATACGGAAGAAGAGATTGGACGGGAAGTTGAACGCCCGGTAGTAAAGCAATTGTTGAAACTTATGGAACTCAGAAATACGCATCCTGCATTTGATGGTGAGTTTTATATGCTTCCATGTGAGAAGGAGCAGTTGATCCTTGGGTGGAAAAACGGAGGCAGCAGGATTGAGCTGCATGGAGATCTGGGGAAGAAATCCTTTGAAATTATTTAAAATGATTGGAACATTTATTTAAAACCAAAGGAGCAGGGCTGATTTATTTGAATCAGTCCAGCTCCTTTTTAACGTGTTTGAAATTTTAAACTTCTCACATTTTTTACACTCTTATCAAAAGCTGGTCAAAAAATTCCGTTATAGTTTAGGTCAATGAAAGATAAGTAAAAAAATAGGTAAGAGAAAATGGAAGAGATTAAAGGAGAAATAAACAAAAGGATATAAGTGCAGATATAAAGAGCGCATAAAAAATACATAAAAGAATACATGAATGGACAAACGCCAGTGTTGTTTTCTTAACAGGAGAAAAGTTATGTGTTCAAAATAACACAATAATATTTGAGAAAGTCTGTTTTTGTGTTAGAATATAAAAAAAGTTGCTATTCACATCGTCATACATGGGAGGGGAGTATGAAAAGGGACGTAAATAGACAAAAAAGGACGATAAAAAGGGCTGCCAGGGTTCTTGCAGTGTTTACCGGAGCATGTCTGGTGATGCTTCTTGGAGGCTGTGGGAAGAAAGAGAAGGAGCCGGTGACGGTCACACTATGGCATGTTTATGGCGGGCAGACGGAATCGCCTTTAAATGATCTGATCGATGAATTTAATGAGACTGTGGGAAAAGATAAAAATATCCGCGTAGAGGTGGGCAGTGTTACAAACACAAATATCATCCACGAAGGAGTCCTTGCGGCAGCAAATAAGGAACCAGGAGCATCGGAGCTTCCGGATATGTTTGTTTCTTATCCGAAAACTGTGACTGCAATGCCGGATCCGGATGTTCTTGTTAATTATAAGGATTACTTTACAGATGAGGAGCTTTCTGTCTTTATTCCTGCTTTTGTGGAGGAGGGGACGATTGATGGAAAGCTTGCGATCCTTCCGGTTGCGAAATCCACGGAGATCCTGTTTTATAATAAGACCGCCTTTGACCGTTTTGCAGAGGAGACAGGGTCAGATCTTTCGGAGTTTGAGACCTGGGATGGTCTTTACAGGCTTGCAGAGGTGTACGAGGACTGGTGTGAGGGAACTAAGCCGTTTTTTGTTCATGACTATCATTTTAATTATTTCCAGGTTGGTGTGGAGTCTCTGGGAGAGTCGTTTTTTGACGAAAAGGGAGTCTGTTTCAGTTCTGCATTTCGTCGGGTCTGGGAACCTTATGCGAGAGCAGCATTAAAGGGCGGTGTATGGCTTCAGGGCGGTTATGCCACGGAGCCGCTGCGGACCGGCGATTCGATCGTTTCCGTTGCGTCTTCGGCCAGTGTTCTTTATTATTCAACAACGGTTACTTATGCGGATAATACAACGGAGGAAGTGGAGATCAAGGTGCTTCCGTGTCCGGTTTTTGAGGATGGCAAGAAGCTTGTTATGCAGAGAGGTGCGGGAATCTGTACTGTAAAGTCTACGCCGGAGCGTGAGGAAGCATGTATGGTATTCCTGAAATGGCTGACGGATCCGCAGAAAAATGTGGAGTTTGTGACCCAGCTTGGTTATATGCCGGTAAAACAGGAGTCTTTTGATGTGTACCTTCCAAAGGCATTTGAAGGGATTCAGGATCCGATGTACCGGTCTTTATATGAGGCATTTTTAAAGACGCAGGAAGAATATGAGTTCTATACTGCACCCCAGAGACCGGATTACCTGAAGCTGGAGACCGATTTTGAGCATGATATCCGGGAAAATCTTGATATGTTCCGGAAAAGATACTTAGAAACCATCACCGAAGATCCGGAACCGCCGGTATGGAAGGCGCTTGACCAGTTCGAGATGACGTTTAGCCAGTGATGGTTCCGAATACAGGAAGGGGGCGGTTTTTGAATATGTTTCGAAGAAAGATAAAAGACATACAGGAACATGCCAAAAACCGGGGGATCAGTCTGGAACGGCGATTGTTTCTGTACTGGCTGATTATGGTGCTTGCGGTCATGGCAGCAGTATTTGTTGTGTTGATCGTTGCCGGAGTGTTCAGCAATGACGCCAGAAAGCTTGGTGGAACGCTTTCGGTCCAGCAGAAAAACACAACCATGACGTTTAATAAGCTGATCGATACACTGAATGCACAGAATCTTGCACTTTCCGAGCAGATTACACAGGAGGTAGCAGATATCCTGGAAACAGAGGAACGGACTTTTAAAGATCTGGATAATAACCCGGAGCTGATCACCAGGATCGAGGAACGGATGTGTTTCTATCTTCAGACGATCGTCCGCTCGCGAAGCTGCAGTGGTGCGTACTTTATCCTTGATGCAACAACGAATACAGAGGCACCGGGAGCAGACCGCTCCAGAATGGGGCTGTATCTGCGGAGCGGAAATGTGGGTACGGACGGAATGGCGAATCAGTACATCACATTTTTCCGCGGAGTCGCAGATGTTGCAAGAAAAGAGAATATCCAGATGCACAATCGCTGGAATCTGGAATTTGATATTGATAATGTTCCCGGCTATGAGATCCTGATGGGCTTTGACGGGAGACGTATTTTGGATTGCTGTTATCTTTCAAACCGTGTAACACTTTCCGGAACATGGGAACAGGTAGTTCTTTTGAGTGTTCCGGTAGTCCTTGAGGGAAAGGTACGTGGAGTCTGCGGCGTAGAACTTTCGGAGCTGTTTTTTAATCTGGTATTCCCGGCAGTGGAGAGCTCTTATGGGAATATGGTTACAGTTGTTGCGCCGATCGCTGATAAGCGTCTTCTTCTGGATGGTGCGATCTCCGGAAAGACAGATGGAACGTATTTTACAACAGATGGAACGCTTCTGATCAAAAATGGGGAGCATTATAATACTTATTCGGACGGCAGCCGTACATACTTTGGAAATCATATTGTGATCCCAAAAGCTGTGAACGGAAGAAGTGATCTGACTCTTGTTACCCTTGTACCGGAGATCAGTTACCAGAGCAGTGTGGCGAAAAACAGGACATTCTGGCTTTGCGGGGGTCTTGGTTTTCTTGTTTTGATGCTTCTTGCGGCCATGTTCCTTACAAGGCGGTTTATGCTGCCTATCCAGAAGCAGATCCGTGCGCTGAAAGACCAGAAGGAACCACAGGAGAAATCTAATTCAGGTATCATTGAAATCGACGAGCTTCTTGCCTATATGTATGCGAGGCAGGCGAAGCCCGACGAAGAGAGTAAAATGCCTCCGGGTATGGAAGAGCTGTTCTTTGATTTTGCAAGACGGGTCGAAACACTGACTCCGATGGAGCGGACGGTACTCCAGTATTATATTAACGGTTTCAGTGTAAATGAAATTGCGGAAAAGGAGTTTATCAGTCTCAGTACAGTAAGAAAGCACAATTCGAATATCAATCGAAAGCTTGGAGTATCAACCAGAGAAGAGCTGCTTCTTTATATTGATATGTTCCGGCGGTGTGATCTTATGGAGAAGATCGCATATTGTACCGATCCGGAGAAAAAAAGGACAGAGAGAACGGATGAGCAGCAGGCAGCGAAGACGGAGAAATCCCCGGAAAAGCTGTAACAGGAAGGAAAAGGATCGTAAAAAACAGAAAACATATTTTAAACGGGAGATGCTTTGATCAGAAGTGTTCTCCCGTTTAAATTTTATGAAAACCAGAATGGTACCATATATTGATTTATAAATGGATTATGCGCCTATATATAGTATACTCGCTGTGAGTATTTTGCTTATAACAGCAGAAGATACTTAATGGTGAGTATATATTTTTTTATGAAATCATGTAGACTATTTATAAAGAAGATTTTTGAAATGGATTTATGAAATTTCAAAAAAGCAGAGGAAAAGAAATAAAGCAGAGGAAAAGAAAACGGACACAAAATCAGGTACAAAAAGATTCCGGGAGAACATTAGAAACATAAGGAGGATGCCATGAGAAAATGGAACATATTTGGGCTGTTTGTCCTGCTGTTGACGGTGCTGACAGCCTGCAATCAGGCACAAATTGCGGAACAGGCAACAAAAAATACTCCGGTTACAACGAAGGCCGAAATGGATGCAGAAGAAGCAATTAAAGAAGCAGTTCCAGAGGCAGACACAGATTCGCTTATTGTTTCTACCACTGCAGAATTGATATCGTCCATAACGCCGGATGCCCACATTATTCTGAAATCCGGTACCTACAATTTTTCTGCATTGACGGAGGCAGAGATCGCAGGGGCTGGCGCTTATGTGGATTCGGATCTGCTAAAGCAGGGCGAGTTTTTTGTTTATAATGCTCCCGGATTGATTCTGGAGGCAGAAAAGAGCGGATCTGTGCGGCTGGTTACGGAGAATGGATATGCGGATGTGATGACTCTTTCGTACTGCGATGGTGCAGTCTTGAAGGGGCTGGTTCTGGGGCATGAGGTTAAAAAAGGGGAATGTGATGCCAATGTCCTGAAGCTTCTCACTTCCCAGAGTGTGAACGTGGAGAATTGCAGTCTATTTGGCTGCGGTACATATGGAATCTATGGAGAGGACGCAGCGGTACTTACTGTTACCGGAACAGAGATTTATGAATGTACCAACGGTATTTTGAATCTGTCTGAGACTTCACACACAGTTTTTGATTATTGCAAATTCCATGACAATGACGGAATGTTCTTCTTATGGGGAGACACCCGGATCCAGATCCGGAATACAGAAATCTCCCAAAATCAGGGCAGTCTGCTGCAGGCGTATAACAGTCAGCTTTTTGACGCAGATTCTATTCATATAACTTTCCAGAACTGTACTTCCCGGGGCAACCGTGATATGGGAATTCCAAAGGACTGGTCCTGCGCTGCCTTTGAAGACTGTGATTTTTCATCCGGGCCCACACCGGTCTTAGCAAGAATGACGTATGAGGATCTGGTCAGGAGATACCGGGATCTGGCGATGGATCCGGATTCATTTCAGGATGCGGATGGAGCAGGGGAGCAGAATTTCCTCATGATCGCCGGAGAGATGGAGGCAGACCTGGGAGAAGATCCGGCGGATATTATGGGGTATACAATTCAGGATCTTAATGGTGATGGCGTGCCGGAGCTGGCGATCGGATTCACACCAGAATACGGAGCATATCTGTCTGCTCTGTTTACACTGGCAGAGGGGACGCCCAGGCTGGTCTTTGGGGAAGCAGGAGATGGTTATACATATCTGTAGGATGGCAGCTTCTTTTATAATGGCTGCCGCAGCGCATCGGAAAATGGAAAGGGGATCTATCAGTTTACAGATGATGGTACAGCGCTGATCTGCAGGGAATTCTATTTTTTACGGATCCTGGATGGAGATGGATCGGATGCAGCAGTCTATTATAATTCCACTGGGAGCTGGGAAATCGGGGATTCCCGGAAAACCAATATGACAGTGGAGGAATTCTGGGCGTGGGAGCCGGAATATATGTATTTGCCGATGACTCCTTTTAGTGCAGCAGACTAAGGGATAAGCACATTGATCTGTGCTGCAGATCATAAGAAAGTCTTTTACAATATTCCTTTACAACAACAGAAAACGATAAAAGAAAAGTTCTGCAGTTTATTACTGCGGGGCTTTTTTTGCTTTTCATAGGAAATTGTGTCCTGTGAAATAAAAATACATCTGATCTGGATCGTACTGCAATAAAACAGAATGTATTTGCAGATAAAAACAACATATAGATATAATTGAAAAATAAAACACTATATCTTGTATACTCATAATGAGTATATTGTGTAAAAACGCCAAAATACTCACTGCGACCATATATTTTCTGTACATAATACAGTATAAAGAAAGAAATAGACCGGATGAAACAAAGAGGGGGAAATGAGAATGAATAATCCGTATATTACAAAAAAAACAACAAGACCGAGACCGTGGCAGGGAGCGATCCTTGGGATATGTGGTTTTTTTACAATTGTCATTGGTTCGATGGTTCCGGATTATGTTACTAAAAAAGGTGCCATTGATAACGGAGTGCTATTTGCATTGCTGCTTGGCAGTGTTACGCCGATCCTGCTGGTTATAAGAGAAATCTGGCGGTGTTATAAGGCAAAACGGATCGGCAACTGGTTTGCGTATTACCGGGAGACCAGTGTTACATTTGACAAATTATCGAAGGAGATCAGTAAAAGTGCAGTTAAGCTGATCGATGAGCTGTTAAAAATGGGATACCTGCAGAATCTCCATATCGACTATGAAAAACGGTTTGTGGAGCTGACAGCAGACCAGCGTCTTGTGAAAGCAAATGTTTATATCACCGTTACATGTCCATGCTGCGGAGGAAAAAATATGGTGATCCAGGGAAAAGCCAGCAAATGCATCTATTGTGATCAGCCTTTGCCAACGCGGTAAGTTTTGCGTGAATGTGAGGTGGTAATGATCAAGATCAAAAAGAAAGGGTGGATCATATTTATGACGTTTTCATCATGGGCAACTTTACTTGCCGGGTGCAAAAAGTGGTCAGATGATCAAAGCCCTGTAGAAATCACAACAGAAGCGCCGGTGGCGATCACCGATATACAGGAGATTTCATTCCGGGAAAGCGGAAGCATGATCCCTTTAGTTTCTTACACAACCATGACCCGGGAGAATGAAGGAACCAGAGTTCAGCTGGAGCTTCAATATCAGTACGAATATGAGAAGATGATGGATGCTTCTCTCATGGATCAGGTGCAAAAGATCCTTGAAACCTATGATGTGGGAAAATGGAATGAATTCAGGGGAAATGACAGTATGGTTCTGGATGGCAGCAGTTTTTCATTTCACGTTATGTTTACGGACGGAACATTCATTTCTGCATCTGGAAATAATGCATTTCCAAAGAATCAGAGAAAGGTCTTTTCCGAGTTAAATTCCCTGATCGATCCCGTCGTTGAGCAGTGGTATCAGGAGCAGTATCCGAAGATGATCGAGGATAACAGGATCAACGGTTTTTCGTTTTATGTCTGTTCAAAGGATCAGGCGCAGAAATTTGAGTGGAGATCTGAAAAAAGAAACGATGATCCCCAAGCCGATTATATGTATGCGGATATTGTCAATATAGACCAGTTTGAACCGATTGGTGAAGTGGAGTATTTCTTTTACGGAAAAGTCCCGAAGCTGCCGTATGAAGAATTACAGGAGATTGTAGAAAGGTTCCACCTGGCGGAATGGAATGGGGAAACTTATCCTGCTTCATCAGAACAAGAGGAGAAAAGCTTTAGACTGCTCATTGAATACCAGTCAGGCGAATCGATCATGGCATCCGGGGATTCTCTTCCCGATGGATATGAGGCGGCGGAAGATGCGATCATCTCACTTCTCTGGGATTATATTCAGGAGAATCGTGAACAATTTGTAGTTTGGAAATAATTAAGAGGTGAGTGCTATGAAAAATATACATATCAGAAAACAGACAGGAATCCTTTTGTGCATGCTTTTTGCGCTGGCATTGAGTGCATGTACTTCAAAGAATATAACAGAGCCGACAGAACCGGCAAAGCAGACCTTTGGTGCAGCACCGATACAGAAGTCAGAAGAAACGGAAGCTGTGATGGAATCCCAGTCAGAAGAAATCGCAGAAGAAAACCGGTTTTGCGGACAATGGATACTTGCTGGTTATGAATATGGGGAACGTGAGAATGCAGGGGATACGCCGATTAGAACTCCATATTATTTAGCAGGGGATGAAGGCGAGGAATCTAAGATCCACATTTATTCAGAAGGTGACCAGCTATATGCAGATTATTATCATTGCCAAAATGAAGGAACAACAACGATCAATGGTATGGCATTTGAGGAAGAAACAATGACCACAGAGGATCAGCCGGCTGCCCGCTTAAAAAACAGAATGGATGAATCGGAAATACGCCGTACAGTGACTCTTTTGGAGGACAATGTGCTGCAATACCGGGAACAGTATTACGGCATGACATCGGATTATACATATAACGGAATCTATATGCGGGAAGGATCGAAGGAACTGGAACAACGTAGTGAGTATCAGTATCTGGATGTTGTTACTGTATCAACGGTGGAGGAACTGGTGGAAGCGATCCAGGACAGGACGAAGGTCATTCTAAAAGGGGGAGAATATAATTTTTCCAGTCTTGATGATACAGAAATCCAGAATCCTAAATTGGATGCGATTTCGTATTATGATGAACCGGCGGAATATACGATCAAAGATCTTCATAACTTCTGCATGGAAGCAGCAAATGGTGAAAAGGTCGTGGTCAGCACGGCATCACCCTATGGAAAAGTACTGGCTTTTGAAGGCTGCGACAATATTACGGTCCGTGGACTGACCTGTGGCCATGAGGTAGAGCCGGGATATTGTACCGGAAGTGTGATCTATTTGAGCGAGACAAACAATGTCATGATCGATGACTGTCATTTGTATGGAAGCGGAACTTACGGTGTGGAGGCACATAACTCAAGAGCTTTGCATGTGGAGGGAACAGAGCTGTTTGATTGTACTTATGGACTTCTTGAACTGGACAATGTAAATGTAGCAAGATTTCAGGAATGTACATTCCGGGACAGCAAGGAATATAATATGTTTTCCTTCCAGGATTGCTATAATATACTTCTTCAGGACTGTCTGATTTCTGGAAACCATTCTGATGCAGGGTATTTTCCATTTATATCGGCTCCGAATTCATGGAAAGTCCTGTTTAAGAATTGTGAGTTTAAGGAGAATACCTACAGTGATTTTTTAGCTGAGACAGACAGCCTGAGTATGGAACGGATTGTATTTGAAAATTGTCTGATGGATGATGGGGAAACCGTAAATACAGTTGATGAACATTAATGTCCTCCCGGAGTCTTTCATGCACCTGCCTTTGTGGCCGATTTTCCGCCAGTTGCACCCGAATTTCATCACCGTACGCACCGCGTACGCCTCAGAAATTTGGGCACAACTGACAAAAAATCTTCTCACAAAATCAGGCACAGAAAGATTCCGAGAGAACATCATTAAAAAAAGGGGGATGCGATCATGAAACATACAAAAAAATTACGATCCTGCATTCAAATGACCTGCATGGGGATTTTCTTGCAGAACAGGTAGATGAAAAGCTGGTTGGTGGAGTTTCGATGCTGTCCGGTTATATTGAGAGTGTCCGTAAAGAAGAACCGAATACGTTGTATGTGATCGCAGGAGATATGTTCCGCGGTTCAGTCATTGATTCGGAATACAAAGGGCTTTCTACGATTGAGATCATGAATGCCCTGGCTCCTGATGTAGTCACTATCGGAAATCATGAGGTTGATTACGGGATCGCCCACCTTCTGTTTATCGAGAAATGTGCAAGATTTCCGATCATCAATGCGAATCTTTACATTAAGAATACGGCGACCAGATTATTTACTCCGTATAAGATCTTCCGGGTGGACGGTATGAACATCCTGTTCATCGGTGCCATTACCCAGGATGTGATCAATCAGACGAAATCGGAATCATTAGTTGGAGCGTTTGTGGATACAGCTGCTGCGGCTGCTGAAATTGGAAAGATCTGTAACGCACACAACAGTATCGATATCGATTTTACAGTTATTCTGACGCATATTGGCTTTGAGGAGGATAAGCATCTTGCAAGACAGCTGGATCCGGCCTGGGGTGTAGATCTTATTATTGGAGGACATTCCCACACATTTCTGGAGCATGCTGTGGAAGAAAACGGCGTTGTGATCGCACAGGCTGGTACCGGTACGGACCAGATCGGCCGCTTTGATATCATTGTTGATACCGACGGAAACTGCATTGATTCATATACCTGGCGGAGCATACCGATCACGGCAGATACCTGTCCGCGAAGTCCTATGATAGAGCATGTGCTGGAGCGCTTCACACAGCAGATCGACGAGAAATATAATTTCATTATTGGACGTTTCCGCCGTGAACTGACACATCCGGAGCGGACGCAGGAAACAGAGCTTGGAAACCTGTTTGCAGATATTTTTACGGAAAGTCTCGGCGTGGATATCATGCTGATCGGTTCCGGCAGTATCCGGAGTGAAAAGCTTGGTCCGATTGTTACATATGCAGACCTGATCGAAGGATTCCCTTATGATGATGGTGTATATATGTTCAAGGTGACGGCAGGCCAGCTGCGAAAGATGCTGCTCTATATGGTCCGGGATGAGGCATTTTTAGGACATACAGAGTTTTACCAGATCCCATCAAAGTTCCGTTTCTGTTATAACCGTGAGAGGGGCGAGTTTGATTCCTTTACCTATTGCGGCAAGGAGCTTGGCAGAGAAATCAGTGATGATACGGTCTTTACAGTTGGAATGCAGAATTTCCATTTCCAAAATGTGGAGAAGTTCCTGAGTATATCTTACGAAACTATATCCCAGCTTCAGAAACCACGCTGCATTGCTTCCTCCTGTCAGGATATCCTGATGGAGTATTTCAGGGAACATGAGTGGCTGGATTCAGCTGTGGATGGCCGGATGACCATAGAAGGATAAACTATATATATGAAATGATTTAAAACAGACACTACATCTTGTATACTCACAGTGAGTATTTTGCCAAAATTGACCTAAAAGGGATAAATATACTAACGGTGAGTATATATTTTCGTGAAAAATCTGATATATTCAAACCAGATCAAAGATTTGGATCATGAAAAGGATCATGAAAAATCCGGTGATATGGAAAGGAGAAATGAGTATGGGACTTATTAGAGCAGGAATTGGAGCAATGGGCGGAACATTGGCAGATCAGTGGAAAGAGTTTTTCTACTGTGATTCCATGGGAAAAGATGTACTGGTTACAAAGGGTCAGAAGCGAACCTCCGGTCGTTCCTCTAACACAAAAGGTAATGACAACATCATTTCCAACGGCAGTGGAATTGCTGTTGCGGATGGACAGTGTATGTTGATCGTGGAACAGGGAAAGATCGTTGAGTTCTGTGCAGAGTCTGGAGAATTTACTTATGATACTTCCACAGAGCCCAGTATTTTCAGCGGTAATTTGGGAGACAGCGTTAAGAAGACCTTCCAGGTTATTGGAAAACGTTTCGCATATGGTGGCGATACAGGAAAGGATCAGAGAGTTTATTACATTAACACAAAAGAAATGGGCGAGATCCTTTATGGTACAGCAACACCGGTTCCATTCCGCGTGATCGTAAATGAGGAGCTTGGCTATAAGCTTTCTGTAGATATCCGCTGCAACGGAAACTTTACATACCGGATCTGTGATCCGCTGCTTTTCTATACAAACGTATGTGGAAACGTGGAACAGGATTATGAGAGCTCAGAGATCGCAGGACGTTTAAAAGGCGAGCTTATGACAGCACTGCAGCCGGCACTTTCTACATTGTCTGCAAAGAAAGTCCAGTATTATGAGATTCCGGCTCATACACAGGATCTGTCTGATGCATTAAATGAAGTCCTTTCAAAGACATGGAAGGAAAAACGAGGCATTGAGGTATTTTCCTTTAATATCAATTCCTTAAGTATTCCAGAAGATCAGCGTAAGAAGATCAATGAGTGGGAAGAAAATGCAATGACCACCAATCCGACAACAGCGGCTGCCCGTCTTGTTGGAGGACAGATCGATGCGATGAAAACAGCTGCAGGAAACAGCGCCGGCGCAATGACAGGATTTATGGGAATGGGAATGGCAATGAATGCTGGCGGAATGGGCGGCATGAATGCCCAGAACCTGTTTGCAATGGGACAGCAGCAGCCGCAGGCAGCTCCACAGCCGGCAGCGCCGGAACAGCCACAGGGTGATACATGGACCTGTTCCTGCGGAACAACGGTGCGAGGAAAATTCTGTCCGGAGTGTGGTTCAAAGAAGCCGGAGCCGAAGATAGAGCCAGCAGGAGGCTGGAAGTGTAAATGTGGTGCAACAGTAACCGGAAAGTTCTGTCCGGAATGCGGTTCTCCAAAGCCGGCGGACAGCGAAGGCTGGACCTGTTCCTGCGGAGCCATAAATAAAGGCAAGTTCTGTCAGAATTGCGGAGCGAAGAAACCACAAGGAGCACCGTTATACCGCTGTGATAAGTGTGGATGGGAGCCGGAAGACCCGAAAAATCCACCGAAGTTCTGTCCGGAGTGCGGTGACCCCTTTGATGATGGAGATATCAGAAACTAAAAATTAAGAACAGTAACATACTGGCCGCGGTTGTTTCCTGAAAGGGAATCTGACCGCGGCACATGAAAATTAAGGGAACTGTATGTTCTCACAAGATCAGGTGCAGGCAGGACTTCGAGAGTACATCTGTATGTCCTCTCGGAGTCTTTCCTGCATCTGCCTTTGTGGCCAATTTTTCGCCAGTCGCACCCGAATTTCATCACCGTACGCACCGCGTACGCCTCAGAAATTTGGGCACAACTGACAAAAAATCTTCTCACAAAATCAGGTACAGAAAGATTCCGAGAGAACATCTGTTAGAAAGGGAGGTTTATATGGGATTTTTTGATAAAAAATACTGTGACGTATGTGGAGAAAAGATAGGTCTTCTTGGCAACCGGAAATTAGAAAATGGGAATCTCTGTAAAGACTGTGCGGCGAAGCTTTCCCCATTCTTTTCTGAGCGGAAATCGTCTACAGTAGAGGAAATCAAGGAACAGCTGGCTTACCGTGAAGAAAACAGAAAAGAGCTGGAACGCTTCCAGGCAACGCGTATCATCGGCGAGAGGATGAAAGTTATGGTTGACGAAGCGGGAAAACGTTTTGTAGTGACCTCTTCTTCAGACCTTTTAAAGGCAAATCCGGATATTATCAATCTTTCTGACGTGATTTCCTGTAATCTGGATCTTGATGTAGAAGATACAGAAATCATGAGGAAGGATTCACAGGGCAAGGAGGTCAGTTATAATCCGCCGAGATTCTGTTATTCCTATAACTTTAACATTGAGATCGGGGTAAGAAATCCATGGTTTACCCAAATCCGTTTCCGCTTAAATCCCAGTGATGTGGAGATCGTTGATGAGCAGACCGGTGGTGGTTTTGGTGGAGTCGGAAGACTGACAAGCAACAGGCGTCAGAGCATGGTACATCCGGAGTATAATGCGGATTACCGGAAATACCAGCGTATGTCCGATGAGATCATTGCTGTTTTATTAAATCAGCCGATGCCGGCCAGTGTCCTTGCAGATCAGATGATGGACGGACCGGGAATGGTAAATAAGATTCTGCAGACAGGTGCAGGAATGCTGGTTGGCGGAATGATGCAGGGCGGAAATGTGATGCAGAATGGAAACATGATGCAGAATGGAAATATGATGCAGAACGGAAGCATGATGCAGAACGGAAATATGGCACAGGGTGGAAATTGGACCTGCTCCTGCGGTATGACAAACACCGGAAGATTCTGCCAGAACTGCGGCGCACAGAAGCCGGAGGCGATCCGGTACCGCTGTGACAAATGCGGCTGGGAGCCGGCAGATCCGGCACATCCACCAAAATTCTGTCCGCAGTGCGGAGATCCTTTTGACGGTGGAGACAGAACTAATTAAGTGATGATGTTGTTAGAATTGCGAGAGTGCATCCCGGTGGAAAAGGAGGAACGGATAATGAAAAAAAGTAGATTTATGACGGCTGCTCTGGCAGCAATGCTGATACTTAGCCTGACTGCATGTGGCGGTGAAAAGAAGCCGGCGGAAACCAAAGGATCCGTTCAGGCATCACAGGAGACTACGGCTGTGGCAGCGAAAGAAACAGAAGCTGCGGCAACAGAAACTACAGAAAAAGAAACAGAGCCTTTGGAGACAGAGGCAAAGATACCGGAAAATGCAGAAGAGATCACCATGACGAACCAGAAGCTTCAGATCCAGGCAAAGTTCTATCTTCCAAAACAGGAAGGAGAATGGGAAGTAGAAAACCGAGATGGAAGAGATCCGGTTACACCGGTGCAGAAAAATGTTTATAAAGCGAAGATCAATGAGGATAAATCAGCGCATGTGACGATCCAGCTTACAGCAACGACACCGGAAAGTCTTGAGAAGCAGATGGATGGCAAGGAAAAAATCACGATCCGGGATTATCCGGGAACATTTGAAACAGGAACTACATCCTGGGATTATCTGATTGATCTCGGTAAATATGAGGATGGATTAGAAACCTATATGCTGGTGAAATTCTGGACCGGAGATGACAGCTATGCCCAGGTGGAGGAGCTGAAGGAGACAAGAGATCTGTTCCTTGATACGGTTACGGTGGCAACAGACTATGAAGGCAAGGAGGACCGCAGCGGACGTAAATATATGGGAACTCCTACATGTTCTCTACCGGAAAGCTTTGAATACAATGGAGTAACTGCTGAAGTGACACAGCCTGCGGATTCTTACTGTGTGCATCAGCTCCGGTCAGAGATCCACGAGGCAGATGAGATTCCGGTCAGACTTGTTGGCCTTATGACCTCTACGATCAATCAAGCAACCTATGAAGTGACAGAAGGATATTCCGACTACACCATTGCCGGTTATCCTGCACATATCAAACAGACAAAGTTTGTAGGTTATCTTAGCACTGAGGTTCGTTTTCAGGTCGGAGATAACAATTATCGTGCATTCGCATATACCTATGTAGATGATTCTAATATGGATGTGAAGGCAACGGCAGAGGCTGTTAAGGTTCTGAACGAGAATGAAACTGTATACTTCCAGAAATCACTGGATTTCCTGGATGCCATGGTCAAAGCTGCAGAATTTACGGAGCCGGATGAAGAATGGTTTAAATAAACACAGGCAGCAGGGGGTGAAATATGAAGCGAAAACAGCACCGCTGGCTGCTCCTGCTCCTGGCTGGAGCGATGTCTCTTGGATTTGCAGCCTGTAAGAAGGCATCGGAGGTTCCTTTGGATCCTGATCACATTGTTCTGGACGATTATGAGATCTGGTATAAGGGATTTGACGTTACGCCGGATGCGGACGGTCAGTCAGCCCTGGTCCTGACTCTGGATTTTACCAATAATGGCAAAGAGGCAACTTCTTATCTCTGGGCAGTGTCAGAAAAGGTGTTTCTTGATGGGATCGGCCTTAACACGGCAACTGTGCTGCAGAATGGGAAATCCAAGGGAACGGTCGCTGAAACACAGCAGACTGAGATCATGCCGGGGAAAACAATTGAAGTGAAGTCTGCGTATAGTCTGCCGGATGGTGATAAAAAGACGCTGGAAGCAGAGTTTTCACAATTGTTAGGAAAGAAAAAAGGGATCCTAACCATTGACCTGGAGGATGCGCTGCCGTAGAAAGGCAGCGCCCTTAGGAATCTGGAGAAAAGAAAGGGAAGGAGAACAGGAGTATGGGAAATATACAGGAATATAAGTGTCCGTGCTGTGGTGGTGCCATCCACTTTGACAGCACGATCCAGAAGATGAAATGTCCGTACTGCGATACGGAGTTTGAGATGGAGGCACTTCAGGGATATGACGAGGCACTGAATCAGGAGCAGCCGGATGAAATGGTATGGGACACCAGTGCAGGAACGGAATGGGGTGAGGGAGAGACAAATGGTCTTCACACCTATCAGTGCCAGTCCTGCGGCGGCGAGATTGTTGGAGATGAGAGCATGGCAGCATCTGCGTGTCCATATTGCGGAAACCCTATCGTTGTCACAGGACAGTTTTCGGGAGCATTAAAGCCGGATTATGTGATTCCATTCAAGCTTGATAAAAAGGCGGCAAAGGCTGGCCTGATGCGTCATCTGAGAGGAAAACGGCTCCTTCCGAAGGTCTTTAAGGATCAGAACCATATTGATGAGATCAAGGGCATTTACGTTCCTTTCTGGCTGTTTGATACAGATGCAGATGCGGATATCCGCTATCGTGCGACAAAGGTCAGAAGCTGGAGCGATAAAAACTATAATTATACGGAAACAAGGTTTTTCATGGTAGCACGCAGTGGAAACATTGGTTTTACACGGGTTCCGGTAGACGGATCGACGAAGATGGAGGACGATCTTATGGAATCCATCGAACCTTTTGATTTTAAAGAGGCAGTCCCGTTCCAGACAGCATATCTTGCGGGTTATATGGCAGATAAATATGATGTTGGAGCAGAGGAGAGTATTGCCCGTGCGAATGAGCGCGTAAAACGCTCCACAGAGGATAATTTCAAATCGACAGTAACCGGCTATACGTCAGTGACAACAGAACAGAGCAGTGTAAGGCTTCATGACGGAAGTGCGAAATACGCACTTTATCCGGTCTGGATCTTAAATACAACATGGAATGGAAAACAGTACCGTTTCGCTATGAACGGACAAAGTGGAAAATTCGTAGGCGATCTGCCGGTAGATAAAAAGGCAGCAAAAACCTGGACGATAGGGCTTTCCGCAGTGTTTGCAATAGCAGCTTATGGTGTCAGCTGGCTTTTATGGCTGGCACGGATCATATAGAAGGGGGAGTGGAGAAGATGAAAAGAACAGGACGTAAACTGATCGGAATGGCAGCTGCCGTGCTTCTCATGGCTTCCGCTTTCTGCACTGCTGTTTATGCAGCGGACGGTTTTTCAAGTGAATATGAACGGCTTTTAGATACTGCATATATTCTTTCTGATGCGGAAGCAGATGAGATCACCGGGCTGCTGGATGAACTCAGTGAACGCCAGAAGATGGATGTGACGATCGCTACCGTAAATAATCTGGATGGTTACAACAGCATTGAAGCCTGTGCGGATGATCTTTATGATTATTGTAATTTCGGCTACGGCGCAGACCGGGATGGTCTGATGTTCCTGGTCAGCATGGAGGAACGGGAATGGCATATCTCCACCTGTGGATACGGAATCACGGCATTTACGGATGCCGGTATCCAGTATGTGGGAGGTCAGATGCTGGATTCCCTTGCAGATGGCGATTATGCAGAGGCATTTCGCATCTATGCAGCGTGTTGTGATGATCTGATCGATCAGGCGCGTGCAGGCCATCCCTTTGACGAGGATGATGTTCCAAGAAAACCTATGTCTCCGATAGTACCCCTTGTCTGTATCGTAATTGGTGCTGCTCTTGGAATCGCAGTTGTCCAGGGCATGAAGGCACAGCTTAAGAGTGTACGAAAAGAGAAATCAGCAGCCAATTATGTACGGCCGGGAAGCATGAATCTGACAGGAAAACAGGATCTGTTCCTGTACAGCAATGTGAACCGGGTGAAAAGGGAGACAAAGAGCAGCAGCAGCGGTGGCGGCGGAAGCTCAACTCATAGGTCTTCCTCTGGAACCACACATGGCGGTGGCGGCGGAAAATTTTAACAGGAATGTACTCTCGGAGTCTTTCCTGCACTTGCCTTTGCGGCTGATTTTCCGCCAGTCGCACCCGAATTTCATCAACGTACGCACCGCGTACGCCTCAGAAATTTGGGCACAACTGACAAAAAATCTTCTCACAAAGTCAAGTACAAAAAGATTCCGAGAGTACATAGGATCAATACGGAGAGGAGGATGGAAATGAAAGGTTTTGATAAAAAGAGATGGATTGCAGCAGGAATTGCCGTTATTATGGCAGCTGCAATGCCGGTCACGGCGTTTGCGGAGAACGGATGGACACGCGTATCGCCACGGTCGGCATGGGACGGAACCTACTATCGTTCTGACGGACAGCGTGTTACAGTGACAGACACGGATCAGGACTATGTATATATTTCTTTTGTCATGAATGGTGAGCCATCTGTGGATGCCCTGAAATTTACGGACGGGACACGGACAAAGGCGGAAACACTGGAGGTTCATGAGATTCCGGCAATCTGGTCATTAAATGGGGATATGCTTTATGTGGATGCATCTGCATCCTATAGTAAATTCTTTAACGGTACTTACCAGAAAAAGACAGATGCATCCTGCTGGGTAAGACAGGAGGACGGAAGCTACATCTATCTAGATGAGAATGGAAATATCTTAAAAAATCACATGACACCTGATGGTTTTTATGTAGGACCGGATGGAAAATGGCAGGCACAGCTGGGAATGTGTCTGATCACACCGGGGCGTTATAAGTCAATGTTCCAGAATCCAGATGAGATACTCTATGAAAACTGGAGCTTCAGCATGTATACCTCTGGTGATACGGATCGTCCTCTGACGGGACCGGAAGACCGGATCGAGGTGGGGTGTGTAGATTATGAGGCATATGATCAGAAAGCAGATTTTCTGTATACAAAGACGGATCTCCGGCTGTTTAATACGATGGATGGCTATGTGATCGAGGATGCAGGAGGAGAAGTATTTGCATGGATGTATCCGACGATCCATGGAAATGACCTGATGGTTCAGATGTATGGAACGGAGCAGTATCACTCCATCCGCATGGTTGAGGATTATTCAGAGTATGGCGGCTGATGCGTGATGGATCATGTGGGGATAACCTGGAAGAAAGTGCGAAGTGCATAGAAGGAGGGAGAGGAGCATGACAAAATCGTTAGAAACGAAAAAATCATTTCTGAGTGTCAGCCGGATCGTTCTGGCGCTCCTGATGTGCTTGCTATTTACCGGCTGTGCGCTCCTGGATATAAAGGATAAGGGCGGAATGGTGAATCCAGATGCAGTATCTGAGGAAGAAACGGGCGTGGCCGGAAACGAAACAGAGAACAATATGAGCCGGTTTATGAAAAAGAAAACAGGGACGGAGTCTGACACAGAGATCACTGCAGATGGCGATCAGCCGGTCCGTGAGACAATGGATGGGGAAATCCAGAAAACGGTCTCCAGTGGCACCTGGATGACGGAGACAGGAAAGAGTGCACTTGTTGAGGATCGGGAATATGTGAATCAGTTGGCTGCTGCGGCTGGTGTGTATTTTATCGACTATACGGCAGATTTTACAGGTGGAGGAAGACAGGAACAGGTTAAGATCCTTTTCCCATATCTGGAGAATCTCCCGGCGGATCACCGGATTGAATGCGACGGAGATGAGTGGTATGTTATTGTTCCGGCAAGTGAGAACTGGACGATCGCGGTCAACAGGAATACATGGAATGAGAATACACTTGAGGATGTAAAGGGTGAGGAAATTGCCCGTATATCGGACGGACTTCCCTTCCTTTTAAAGTGTAATATAAGTGATCTGCATTCAAATGTGATGCTTACAGCGCAGAATGGGAACAGATCGGCGAGCTGGTGTCCGGAGTACAATCTGTATGCAGGAGAGGTTTTCGGAAACGAGGATTTTGTTACGCTGAATGTTAGGAATGAGTTTGTGAATACCGGATATCTTTACAATATGGACGGAAGCTGGTATTGTGATGGGAATGTAAATGATCAGGGACAGCCATTTTTCTATAATGTTACACTCCAGACAGATCTGGCCGGAAATCCAACTTCTATCTTGTATTATGGAGGCCTTTTGGTAGATGGCAGCGAGGAAATACGTTTCTACTGGGATGGAACCTATGTAGCACGCGGACCGGCTGAGTATGGATCCGATGAGAAGACCGGTCCGTGGGAGTATGAGTACTGGCTCAATACGCCGGATGGAGAGAGGAATGGTACGATCCGGATGCAGACAGAGAATGATACTCTGTACATCCAGAATCTGAGTGGTGATTCTTTCTTCCCGTATACCGGAAATAATTCTGCCACCTTCTATTACTTACCACAGAGCGCAATGGATGAAGCAGCAGGTGAAGGTGCCGGTGATGAAGGAGCTGCAGATGACATGGATTACGTTGCGCATGTGCCGGAGATCCATGAGAAGATTTTACAGGGTATGAGTATTTATGAGGAGGAACCAGAGGAGATTTACGGAGAGACTGGAAGAGTCTATGTGCTGATCAGTGACAATGGAAGCCAGTATGTCCGGGAAGGCTACTATGCATTAACCACTAAAGGGGTATACCGTATGGATTATCTGACTGGAGAGTGGGAATTAATTGAATGAAGAGGGGGAAATCTTATGAAGGAGATCACATTAGAACGCTTACCAGCAACAGTAGAGGAACTTGCGGCAATGCCCCAGGCGGCGCTTACTGTCCCGGAAGAGGTTGCGGCACTTACGGTTGCAGCACTGGCGAGATTTCCGGAAAATCAGGAGGATGCAGTCCGGATGCTGGATTTCTTAAGGGGACCAAGACCGTTAAATGGAATCGATAAACAGTTTCTAAAAGACCGGTTCCGGGGAAAAGAATATCTGATGCGGTCATTTTTTGCAGGATCTTCCCCAGAGAATAACTATACGCCGTCAATGCCATATCGTGTAGTTGTATCAGAGAATCCATACAGCAGAAGCCAGCTTGCGGAAGGATATCTGACACTTTATGTAAACTGCAGCGGCGCAGACAGTCCGAGGCCATTAAAACTCCGTAAAAAACCATCTACGGGACAGTGGTTTTTGTGGGAACAGCAGCTTCTTGCCGGGATACGGATCCCTGCAGCAGCAGATCCGTGGTCATAGAATTCCAGGCGTATAGCAGGATGTCCTCCCGGAGTCTCTCATGCACCTGCTTTTGTGGCTGAGCTTTAGGTACAAAAAGATTCCGGGGGAATTTCACTGGCAAAAGGAGGGAGAGTCTATGGGTACCATAAAAAAGATCGGTGCCATAATCCTGTTTGTATTTGGCGGCTTTTTTGCGATCGCTACGATCAAAATGATATTTATCGATATGCCGAAGGGAAGAAAATCCCAGAATGAGGCTGTATATGTAGGGCGCGGGGCGTATGATCCGGCAAATGACGGAAAAACAGTCATTGTCTGCGGTGAGATGAAAATCGTGGAACCGGCATATGATGATGAGATCGGGATTTCTTTTGATACTATGCGTGTTATGAGGAAGGCGCAGACCTTGAAGCTTACGGATAAAGAGACAAAAATAGAGGCGAGGGGGCACTATAATAAATATCTGGAGTGGAGCTCAGGACTCTCTGAAATGAAGGATTATACTGCAAAGGTAGATGTGGGTGGATTCCATCTGGATCAGGAGTACATGGACCGGATCATGCTTGACGGGCGTGCACAGTATGATGAGGAGAAGCTGAACCAGCAGGGATATAGTGTGGTAAAGGACCGAAACTATTCACAAACCTTCTTTATTCAGCCGATGGATCAGACAAAGCGTTATCCGCAGGAGGGCGATTTCCGTTACGAATACTCAAGCTCCAAATATGGGAATGGATCTACGGTTACTGTGATCGGGATTCAGGATGGAGATACCTTAAGATTCACAGGCAGTGCAGCCGATTGTATGAGGGAAGGAGAGCTTACAAAAGAAGAATTCAGGGAAGAAAACCGAAAAAACGGCGTGGGAACTGTTATTATGGGGATCATACTCCCACTGGCATTTATCCTTGCAGGAATCTTCCTTTTGATATCATCGGGCGTAAAACCGGAATAACAGAACTTTTTTCACACAATCACCAAAATCTGATCCAAAACTCCCGTTATAGTTTAAAATCTCTGGTGCTGTTTTTGTGAAAACGATTACATAAAAACTGGATGGATCTTATATAAATATGCATGGTGTCTGGGTACAGTAAGCAGTCAGAATATTACAACAGCGCAGACTACAGACAGCGAAAATGTGACTATCAAGGGCAGTAACGGAACAGTGTATGTACAGGGAGACAGTGCTTATACAGTGACAGTAGATTCTTATACTGCATAATAAACGGAAATAAAAATGGGTACTGTGGAGATGGTGTTTTTCTCCCAGTGCCCATTATGCTCTTGCAGAGTCTTTTGCATATTTATTGATGTTGTGTTTTTTCATCCATTTCCCGGATGATCTTCTGGTCTTCTTTTAATTCGTTCTGTTCTTTCTGGAGCTCTTTTTGTTCTTTCTGAAGCTCTTTCTTTTCTTCTTTTAATTCTTCCTGCTCTTTTTTCAGTTCCTGGCGTTCTTCCTTTTCTATTGCCGCCAGATCATCCTCTTCTTTGATCAGCATTAGTAAGAAACACAGGATCAAAAGCCCGCAGGAGATCCAGATGGTGCGGTAGGAAAAATAGTTTGCCAGGTGTCCGCCGCAGGCAGCGCCAATGGTAAATGAGCCGATAGCAGTCAGATAGATAGCAGCGATTTTAAGCTCCTCTTTTTTCTTTTCAGTAACAGCTTTATAAAAATGATCCGTGCCGCTTCGCAGGTTTCCAATACACATGGTGCTGGCATAGGCACTGCCTCTTACTGTACGGAAAGACTGTACCTGCATGGCACAGGCAAAGGAGGTAAGCCCATTTGCAAGCCAGTTTAGCTGTTCCGGGATAAAACCAACGATAAACAGCAGGATGATCTCTATGGTCAATACCAGATGGCGCCAGTGGATCCTTCCGGTACGGCGAAAACGGGAGCGGATCAGACAGGCCATAAGTATCCCCAGTGCAAAAAAGGCAACAGGGAGAAAATAGTGGATGGAATCCTTCAGATTTTTGGAGATTAGATGACACCCCATTAAAACAATATTTCCCGTCTGGGCATTGGCAAAAACGTGGTCACGTAAAAAATAGGAGCAGGCATCCTGTGTTCCGCCGGATAAGTTAAGAAGTATCATAACAGGCAGAGAACTGGACATTTGCAGCCCGGTTTTTTGTTTCATGTATATCCCTTCTTTCATTCCCTGTTTTATCATTTTTTTCAAATAAAATCAATTTGCGTTTTTCACACTTCTGACTTTATATATTCCTGATTTTTCTACGAAAAAAGCAGCTGTTGGAAAAATCCGGTCAGCTGCTTCTTTTATGTATGTCTGTTCAATGAAGTGGATTTTCACGATTTTTTACTCGTCATCCTCATTAGCCCCATCATTATACTCATTTACATAGATCAGATGGCTTCTGGACTCTTCTACAATAGTCCGGATGGTCTCTGCAGTAAGAGGCATATCCTGAGGCTGTAATACCAGGCTTAAGGCACATGGAAGATTAATACCGCAGATCAGGTGACGATGATCGTTTACATATGGGCAGAACTGCTGGTTTACACTGCCACCTAACATATCAGTCATCATGACTACTTCATCCTCCGGGTCAAAGGAATCAAATAATTCTTTGATCTGGGTTGGAAGATCGGTGTCATCCATATAGGCACTGATATCAATGATGCCATCCATGGAAGTAAGAAAATTTAATGTGTCTTTCAGGCCGTGGGCCAGTAAATGATGGGAGGCGATAATATATCTTCTCATAACGCTTCTCCTTATAGTTTTATAGTTATAGTTATATTTATAATAGTGTGGCGGGGATCAGATGATGTTGGGGTCAAAAGGTATTTTGCCCCCTCTGATACCGAATTGCTACGTGCTTTGCACTCTCGCAATTCTAAAAACATTCGTAATCCGCTCATTTTTCTTCAAAAAATGGCTTCTTACTCATGTTTTTGGCGGGTCCCAAGTTCAAAAATCCTCCTGCAAGCAAGCTTGCATCGGATTTATGACCTTTTGACCCTGGTATCATCAGATACTACAGGGATTTGATCAGATGATCTACGTAAAGTTCTGCTTCTCCCTGGAGGAAAGGAGTCTGCATGCTTTCATAACCTTTTCCGAATTCATCTTTCTCTACGATATAACCTGCGCTGTAGTTTGCATAGCCCCATACGATGCGCATAGGAGCATTAAAGTTCTTTTTGATTTCCATTCCGAAGGTGGAGAACAGCTCTCCGGGGATCGTGATCATCTCCAGGTCGCCTAAATGGAAGATAACAGAGCGGAGCGTAACATTGATACCGCCTGACTGGATCTTTCTTCTCATATGGCGGACACCGGACCAGAGAAGCTTTTTATCATCCTCTGTAACAGCAGCAGCCAGCTTCTTTTCATCTTCAGCTAACTGTGCCTTCATGGCATCCAGATCATAAGTCTGGTGGATGGTGTATTCTGCAGTTTTTACAGAGCCAGCTTTTAACTCCATAGGAGTTTCCGCTTCTGCGAAAACATTTACCTGCTTCATTACTTCATCACGTACGCGCCACAGCTCGTTTTCGTCATTTCCCTGACGGTACTGGCGGTTGCCCATATCACCGCAGGCTCCCTGCATGGTAATGAAAATGGTATTGTATTTTTCATCCAGGGCCTTTCCTACATTTCCTAAAAGATCAGAGCTGATCTTCATGTTGTGGATGCCAAGGACAGTTGGATGGCAGGTAAACTGGAACATACCTGCAACTACATGATTTTCATTGCGGAACAGGATCATGTTGATATCTTTATCACTTGGTTTGTCAATATAATTGCGGTTTCCGTATACACCTTCTATTGTTCCCTTTACCATATAAGGTGTTACCTCTAAGAAGCCACGGTCAAAGCATTCATCTACAGCGTCAAAAAGCTGTTTCATTACCAGTTCCCTGTAAACTGCCTTGCGATGATTTCTGTCTTCCCCTTCATCTTCAAAGCTGATATCAGGGCCAGAGTGTGTATGAATGGTTCCGATAATGATATTTTCCTTTGGAACAGAATATTTTCCGGCAAGGACTGTGCGGGCATAATCAGAGATCGGTTCTTCTAACCGGCACAGATCCAGGGTGGACCATATAAAAATCTCCCCGTCAATGCGCAGGACTAAAGTCCTGCAGTAAAGTTCATCTAAAACACCAATAGATTTTCCTGTTCTCATGGCATAACCGCGCATGTACATAGGAAATGGAGGTGTGATATTACGTTTTGCTGCGCTTACTTCAACCATATGATAATCTCCCCTTAGTTGAATAAAAAATGGCTCTGCCTGCCAAATAAGACAGGCAGAACCGTCATTATGGTGATGTCACCATCAGGCGACATGTCCGTTTAGTTATGTTAGTTATAAATGATCAAGCCAGGATTCCCAGTGCAGAGCAGATCATGGAGAAGATGATAACAATGAGGATCAGGGTAGTGATCTTCATGCCCTTCTTTCCAAGAAGCTTATACAGTACCAGGACAGTAGCTACAGAGATCATAGAAGGCATGATCTTGTCTAACAGATCTGCAACTGCCAGATTGACTTCACCCATCTGGAATGCCAGAGGTGTTTTTGCAGTTACAACAGTTGCGGACAGAGCACCTACAACAGTAAGGCCCAGAACAGAAGCAGCATCTGTGATGCGGGCAAGTTTACTGCCCACTTTGGTGATCAGTTTGGTACCTTCACGGTATCCGATCCACATTAACTGGGTACGGATGCAGATGAAGATAAGGTTTACAATGAGCCACAGGATAACACCGATGGGGTTGCCTTCCAGAGCCATATATCCTGCGATGGAGCCCATGATAGTAGGAAGCAGTGTCCAGAATAAGGTATCACCGATACCAGCTAAAGGTCCCATTAAGCTGACCTTGATATTCTGTACAGCATCCAGGGAAGTGATTCCCTCTTTGTCTTCCAGAGCCAGAGTAGCACCAAGAACGATATTTGCCAGCCATGGCATGGTGTTGAAGTATTTATAATGGTTGTTTAATGCTTCAACGTATTCGTCATCATCTTTATAGATCTTACGCAGCAGAGGTCCAATACCGAAAACAACGGCTGGAGCAAGCTGAGTATCGTAGTTAAAGGTTGTTATTGCCATTAAGGACCAGCGGATAGCACCTTTCACACAGTCTTTTTTTGTTAAAACGGGAGCTTTTTCCATTACTTCATTCTCATTATTCATCTTCAAGACCTCCTGCAAATCCTACATTTTCCTTTGCTTCTTCATCCATATAGAACTTGTAAGCTAAAGCTACACCAAGGAATGCGATACCGAGGATCGGTACGCCCATGTATGCGCTGAGTACAAAGCCGATCAGAATGTAGTTGAAGTACTTCTTTGCCGGCATGTAGTGGAGCAGCATGGCAATACCAAGACCAGGAAGAAGCTTTCCTGCTACAGACAGACCGCCTGTTACCCAGGAAGGAAGCACATCCAGGATAGCCTGAACTAAAGGAGCGCCTGCTGTTAATGCAACAGCGGTTGGGAATGCCATGAATACAGCTACCATAACAGGGCAAAGGTAAAGGATAGCATACATTTTGCCAAACTGTTTTTCATTGGCATATTTCTGGGATTTCTGGGCAATGAAGGAGTTGCAGATCTTATATAAAACGTCCATCTGTACGCCCAGCATACCAACAGGAAGACCAATGGTCATACCAACTTCCGGTCCCTGTCCAGTTGTTTTTGCAAATGCGCATGCAATAATGGTTGCAACGCCGTAATCAGGTACAGAAGAACCGCCAAGAGCGGCAACACCTAAGGACATCAGTGTGAAAGTACCGCCGATGTAAAGACCGCTGTTCATGTCGCCTAAGATCAGTCCGCACAGGAAACCTACGATAACAGGTCTTGCATGTGTCAGTGATAATCCGCGGCGGTCAACGTTGATCTCAGCAGCCACCAGGACAAGCAGTACAATTTGTAAAGCACTTAATTGCATAACAATTTCCCCCTTTGGTTATTTCAGAAATTCGTCAATAGAAACTTCTGCGTCTGCAGGTACATACTGTGCATAGAGCTTGGTTCCCGCAGCCTTTAATTTCTTGTAAGCCTCAATGTCGTCCGGCTTTGCGTAAGCTCTCTGGGAAAGCTTTACAGCTTCTTCGCCTTCAGCAGGCTTTACAGTTCCGCCAATGACCAGTTCCGGGATCTTTACGCCGATCTCAGACAGCTTAACCAGTGTTTCCGGCTTCTTAACCAGTACAAATACAGTGTGGTCATTGTATTTTCCGGCTTTGAAGTTATTTAAAGCTGTTTCCTCGGTAATGATGGAAATAGCCATTCCGGTAGGTCTGGCAAGCTTCATGCTGGCTTTGGTCAGTTCATTATTGGCAACAGTGTCATCAATGATCATGATACGCTGTGCACCGGAACGTCCGGCCCACTGTGTAGCCACGATACCATGAAGAAGACGGTTATCAATTCTTGCAAGTACAATACCCATATTTACCTCCTATTCGTCCTCACGGACGGCCGGGCTTTCTGCCTGCCCGGAAAGCTTATTTTTTGAATTCAAATGCATGTAATCATAAATGTAAGCAATCTCACTTACAGGCAGAGCCACCCGGTAATGCCGGGAGATATCCTGAAAGCTGTCCCTTACCTGCCTGATAAAGTCGGCATGTTTTTGTTCAAATTCTTCCAGATCCTGATAATTATCAATGGGTGTTTTTGTGACCAGACGTTCCACCAGACAACACAGGTGGACATAAAGCCCGATCATGATACGTCCTGCGATCTTTCTTCCTGTGATCTTCTGAAGCCGTCCCACTGCCTGTTCCACTTCATCTAAAAGCTTGTCAGGATTTAAAATGGTAATGGATTCAACTACATTCTGCAGGGAGAAATTCTTTACCAGGTTCTGGTTAAATATTTCCATTTGTTCTTCATCCAGATACTCTGAGAAAATGTTTGTCAGCTTTTCTGCGGAATTCATGGAAATAATGTCTTCCAGTGAGATAAAAGGAATTCCCTCGATCTCCGGATTGAAAAGCCCGATGATGCATTTTACATGGTATTGCTGGAAAATCTCATCATGGCTGCCGTTTTTCATCAGCCGGTAATAATCATAAGCCACAAATTTTACAGGAATGGAAGTGGCGGAAGTCTTTAAGATCAGCTCTTTTAGCTTTTCCGTTGTGTCAATGCCGTTTTCTCCGCTGAAGATCACGGCGTCTTCCTTCTGTACATTGTGGATGATACGGTAGGTGCAGACATTGCTTTCGCTGGCCTGTTTCAGGATGTCTTCCAGCTTCTGGTTCCCACAGATGCCAAGGCCGATATCAACAGCTAAGGCAGTGGAAATATTGTTGATGATGCCGATATTTAAGTTTCGCAGGCCGCCCATCTGGCTGTGGATCTGCTCTAAAGAACCCATATCCACCAGAAGTACTACGTCCTGACAGGTGATAAATCGTTCAATGTGTTTTTCCAGCAGCCCGGTGATGTCACTCATCTGCATGTCAAGAGGCATATCAATGGCATCGAATACCTTTCGCCCGATGATCTGGTTAGCGGCATCTGCAATACTGGAAGCTGTTGCATAGCCGTGGCTTAAGATAATACCGGCTGCGGAAAGTCCCTGGATCTTCTGGTTCTGGTTTTTTATATCTAAAAGCAAAAACAGCTGGTTTAAACTGTCTGCTTCAATGGCCAGATTCAGTTTGATCAGGTTTACGATCCTGGAACAGATGACTGATTCTTTTTCAAGAACAGCGCTTACAGCCTGAAACATTTCTTCAATCTCATCATGGTTTTGTTTCATCCAGTTGTCGATCAGATGGTCGCCCTGAAGCTGTATATATAAGCGGCGGGCAAGTAAGTGGCTGTATTTTTTGGAAAGGCTGATGCCATACATTTCACCTACATTTTCAAAAATCTGATTGATCAGCTGTTCGTAAGTGGAGATCTTGATGTTTACAAGCTTCTGTCCGTAGATCAGATAGTCGTAATAATCATTTAATTGTTTCCGGAATTCCATCATCAGGCCGTCAAAACTGAGCATATCCTGACGGTAATCTTCAAAGACATCTAACATGGTCTGGAAATACTGTACAGTCTGCCCCAAAGAGGTGTCACGGCTGTAACTGTTTAAGTGGATCATCCGTTTGTCTTTGTCTTCAACCTCCAGTTTTAAGGAGGAGAGCATATATTCCGGAAGGTGATAACTGTGGATAGCGATACCATCGCTGGTTTTTTCCAGATAAGCTCCGGCGCAGCTGCTGGTAACGCAGGTTTTTAGTTCGTCGATGTTGTTTTCATAGGAAAACTCCAGCATGCAGTGAAAGGCGTTCTGGCTGATGCTTACATCTACGCCCATGCGCCGCCCTTCTGCCTTTAAGAAGGAGACTAACATTTCCTCTTTTTCATCGGCTGTGCGTTCATGCAATGTTGGGACCGGGATCACAATGGGAATCATCCTTGCAAGTGGCTTATAAAGTGTTTCCGCCGGTATTTTTGTGGTGGAAAATACCAGTCTTGCATTAGACTCAAAAACATGTTCGTCATCATGATATCCTTTATATTGTCCCGAAATTAAGTAGGAATAGATCAGTTCCTGTCCTGAAAAAGGAAGTCTGTCAATTTCATCAAAGAAAAGGATGCCGCCGTTTGCCTTTGCAAGCCAGCCTTTTCCGTCTTCGCTGCCGCAAAGGGAAATAGCAAATTTTTCTTCATTCTGGGCATATTCGGAGCAGTCTACTGTGATGTAAGGCGGGAGAGAAGCTGCGCCTGCAGTTCCAATGACCCGTTCGTTTACAGCATATTCATACATCAGCCTGGAAAGAAAAGCCTTTCCTGTTCCGCCGGCTCCGTTAAACAAGGCCGGAAGACCATTTGGCGGGTATTTAACAGCTGCTTTACACTGCTCGATGCAGGAACTTAAACTCAGGTAATAACCGATGGCTTTCTGAAAATCTCTTTTATTTTCATCGCTTCGGCATTTCCGCTGAAAATCGTCCATACCGGAGAATACGCAGGTTTCCAGGGCGACCTGGGCTTCGCGTTCAACATTTTTTTTATGGAAGAAATAAACGGGACGGGAGTTGACCTTAATGGCCCGCTCTTCTTTTACCAGCTCATTCAGATACTGACTGGCCAGATTACGGGAAATATTCAGTGATTCACTGATATGGTTCGCCGTAAAATATTTCAGATCTTTCAGGGCATAGCCCCGGCTTATTTTTTCCAGGTAAAGATAGAGTTCTTCTTTTGTGCTGAGCATGTACATGATTCTCCTGTTTGTTGATTTAACTTGAATTCTTTTCGCGCGTGTTTTATGTCTACCTGATTACAAGTGTAATTATACAAAAAATAATCTGAAAAGAAAGACGTTTGGAATGATTTCGCCAGTTTGAAAAGGGTTTCGGCAGTAGCAGTGAGAAAAAAGGGGAGATGTCCAGAGTGGAGGAATGGGGTTCGACACTAGGATTGACACTTTTATGGGGGAAATATGTGCTATACTTAAAATCAGATGTCAGGATCAAGATCAGGCACAGAAAGATCCCGGGAGAACATTACAGGAGGAAATCAATATGCACAGTGAAAAAACAACTATCCGGCTGGCAGCCGTAGACATGGACGGAACTCTTCTTCATGATGATAAGAGTATATCAGACTATACATTAGATGTTTTAAGAAAGATTGTAAAAAAAGGTGTGATCCTGGTACCTGCTTCAGGAAGACCCATCGGAGGAATGAAAGAAGCAGTATTAAATAATGTAGACGGCGTTCAGTATGCTATCTGCTCTAATGGTGCCGTGCTTATGGATGTACCGGAGGAAAAAAGTATCTGTGAAACAGGGATCTCCACAGAAAAAGCAGTGGAAGCCATTGCGTATCTGGAACAATTCCCAGTGGCTGTATATGTCCATACAGACAGAGGTACTTTCCGGGCAGAGGGATGGGAGAAAACAGGGCTTTCTGAGAAATATCCTTATATCAGGTTCAGCGAGGGAAATGTAAAAGATCTGGGAGAGTTTTTAAGGACCAGCGGAGTAAAAGTGATGAAAATGGGTGCTTTTGTCTTAAAAGATGGACTGGCACAGGAACTTCTGGAAAAAGGAAGCCCCATACCGGGTATCGTATTTCTGCGCACCGGAGATGGAATCATAGAATTAAACTCTATCCATGCCTCTAAAGGAAATGCACTGTGTACACTTTGTAAAAAATTGGGGATAAGTATGGAAAATGTGCTGGCTATTGGGGATAACGAAAATGATATTTCCATGCTTCAGGCTGCAGGCATCTCCGCAGCAATGGAAAACGCAGAAGATGATGTAAAGCAGGCTGCGAAATTTGTGGCCGGGCATAATGAAGAGGACGGGGCGGCTCATTTCCTGGAGGAATGGGTGCTGTAAAATAAAACAGAGAACAAAAAATGGACGCGCCGGCTGACGCGTCCGTTTGCTTTGTAAACTTGTGATCCACTGCCTGCTGACGCAGGCGGTTGTCAGAGTATTCCTGTAGACTGTAAAAACAGTACAAACATCATAACCGGGGCCACATAGCGGATCATGACGCGATACAGCTTTTTGCGGCGGAAGGTATCTCCGGTGCTTTCCATTTCTTCGATCACATAGTTCGGTGTTTTGATCCAGCCGATCAGAAAGGCAGAGAGCAGTGCGATAAACGGCATCATAACGCTGTTGCTGATATAGTCCATGATGTCTAATAACTGTCCCACAGAGCCGTTTGGCAGTTTTACTTCAATATAGAAGATACTGTAGCCAAGGGCAATAATAGCAGAGGCAGCCAGATAGATCACGGTCAGCACAAGGACTGTTTTCTTGCGGCCTGTGTGGAAGATTTCCATGCAGTTGGCAGTGATAGATTCCAGCACAGAGATACAGGACGTAAGAGTAGCGAAAATAGTTGTTACAAAGAACAAAAGACCAACAAAGGTACCTGCTTTTCCCATGGCGGCAAATACCTTAGGAAGGGAAATGAACATTAAACTTGGACCTGCGCTCATTCCGTCGGTGCCGGAGAAAACAAAAACTGCCGGGATGATCATGGCGCCTGCTAAAAGAGCAACACCTGTGTCGAAGATCTCAATCTGATTAACAGCTTTATTTAAGTTGACTTCCGGTTTCACATAAGAGCCGTAGGTGATCATGATACCCATGGAAACACTTAAGGAAAAGAACAGCTGGCTCATGGCATCAAGTAAGATCTGAAGGAAGCGGCTAAAGGTCAGTCCCTCAAAATGAGGGGTTATATAATAAAGAAGGCCGTCCATACCGGTACGCATCTGTCCGCTTTCGTCTACATGGTGCAGTGTCAGGGAATAACCTGCGATCACAACCACCAGAACCAGAAGGATGGGCATCATGCAACGGGAAACACGCTCAATACCACCTTCCACACCATTGTATACAATAAATGCTGTTACACCCATAAATAAAAGGGCAAACAGGACTGGTGATACAGGTGAAGTGATAAATGAGGTAAAATAATTGTCCTGGGCAGCAGCGGCAGTCTGTCCGGTGAGATAGACAACAGCGTATTTTGTGACCCAGCCGCCGATAACAGCATAGTAGGTCATGATCAGGACTGGAACAAGAAAGGTTAAAACTCCTAAAAATTTCCATTTAGGCGACATCTGGGTATAAGCACCGATGGCGCTTTCTTTTGTTCTGCGGCCAATGGCAATGTCAGATGCCAGCAGTGTGAATCCAAATGTTAAAACCAGTGCCAGATAAATGACTAAGAACAGTCCTCCGCCGTCCTTTGCAGCCAGATACGGAAAACGCCACAGGTTTCCCACGCCTACGGCACTACCGGCAGCAGCTAAAACAAAACCTAACTGTCCGGAAAAACTACTTTTTTTCTTATTCATGAAAAAGAATCCCCCTAAAATTATCTATAGCTGAACTTGCTTGTCATACCAGAATAGCACATGTTATAATATCAGTAAAACAAATGTTTTTATGATTATATATAATTTTTAGTAATGTGTATGATGCCAGGTCGTGGGGAACAATCTGGTATCATATGGGGTGGTGAAATTTATGAAGGAACAGAAAGACAAATATGAGATTTTTCTGAAAGTGTGCGAGACCGGCAGCTTTTCCGGGGCGGCAGAGGCATTAAATTACACACAGTCCGGCATCAGTCAGATGATGGCTGGACTGGAAGAAGAACTGGAAGTCCGGCTGTTTGCCAGAGTAAAAAAAGGAGTCATACTTACAGACAACGGAGCCAGACTGATCCCTTATATCCAGGAAATGGTAAACCAGAAGGCAAAGCTGCGCCAGGCGGCCTTTAATATTAATCATAAGATCGAAGGAAAGCTGCGGGTAGGAAGCTTTTCCAGTATTACAGCACTGTGGATGCCGGGAGTGATCCATTTCTTCAAAGAGCATTATCCAAAGGTGCAGGTAGAGATCTTTGACGGCAATTACGATGAGATCCGTGACTGGATCATCCATGGACAGGTGGACTGTGGTTTCCTGTCATCTATTGTGGCAGACGACCTGAAATTTTATCCACTGATGGATGATCCACTGTGTGCAGTGATGCCTAAAGGACATCCACTTACAGAAAAAGAACGGGTTACGCTGCCGGAACTGTTTGCGTATCCATTGATCATAGAAACACCTGGTTGTGACAACGATATCCAGCATTTATTAGCAAAATGTCCCGTAAAGCCGAAGATCACCTACAGCTTCCGGGACGATACACTGATCATGGCCTTTGTAAAAAGTGGATTAGGCGTTACCATTTCCCAGGAAATGGTACTAAAAGCCTTTGCCAGAAACGATGTAGAATCCAGACCCTTAGAGCCAGCTTCACACCGGACGCTGGGACTGGCATTTTCAAAGACAGCCAATTCTGTGGTGTCGGGGATAATGTTGGAGTATTTAAAAGAGATGCTGTTGAAATAAAACATGTGTAATGGTGAATACTGTAAAATGTAAAAGAGGAGGTGTTTATGCGGCTATTCTCAGATAAGAAATGAAGCCCTTGCATATGCATTTTCCTATATGAACCTGATCGAACATTGGGGAAGCGGCATCCCGCGTATTATTGAAAAAGTAAAAGCTGCGGGAACCGGAATTTATTGGTGGTGAAGTGGACTTGCGGATCAATATTTATCGGGGACAGGTGGAAAGTGCCGAGAAAGTACCGGAAAGTGACCTTAAAAATGACCCCAAAAGGAATGCGAATGACCTTAAAACTAAATGATCGCATTAATACACGAAAAACCAGAATTGACATATGCGGAATTTGCAACACGGCTTTCGGTTTCTACGGTAACGATCAAGCGTAATTTAGCAAAATTACAGGAAGAAGGCTTGGTGGTACGTGAGGGATCAAAACGTAAAGGAAAGTGGATTTTAAAGGAATAAGGTAAAGAAATAATTAAAGACGAGATGCTATAGCAGGCGTTTCGTCTTTTCTATGCTTGTAAAATTTTAACAATATATTTGATTCATGTATGCTTTTCTAATGATAGTTTGTGCGGTATAATAGAAATAGTTTGAAAATTATTTTATGGCATAAAAAATATACGGAAAACAGATGCGAGGAGAACACAATGTTAGCGAGGCTAGAGATGAAATTAGAGAAAGCAGATGGAATATCATACCAGATGTCCTCTGCTTTCCATGGGGCATTGATGGAGCTGTTTCCAAAGGAATATGGTGAAAAACTCCATTTATCAAAACTTCATCCATATACACAGCATTTAGAATTTCGTGAGGGAGATTGGTATTGGATCGTAACTGCATTGAATGAAGAAGCGGCAGATCAGATTATTGGAAAGGTATTGATGCCTTTAAGTGAAATTACGATAAAGAAGCATCATCTATGTTTAAAGATCCAGGAAAAAATGTATAAAGAACTTTCGGACAGAGAACTGGCTTTTTCTTTTTATCAGGAGCAATCAAGTCCCTTTATCTCCATTCATTTTATAACGCCAACGACCTTTAAGCAAAATGGAAAATACTTAAACTCCCCGGATATTCGATGCATATATACGAACTTAATGAATAAATATGATGCCTCTAACACAGAAGAATCTATGAAGGATGAAGAGACATTAGAACAGCTGGTAGAGAGTACGTCTATTTTCCGGTATGACTTAAAAAGTACCTGGTTCAGCTTGGAATCAGTGAAAATACCTGCTTTTATTGGAAAAGTGACATTTCGGCTGCGAGGGTCGCAAACAATGATAAATTTTGCAAATCTGCTATTTCGTTTTAGTACCTATTCAGGAATCGGGGTTAAGACCGCTTTAGGTATGGGCGCAGTAAGAATAATGGAAGAAAGGAAGAAACAAAATGGATGACAGACAGATAAAACTGGTCATAGGAAGTTTGTTACATGATATTGGAAAAGTAGTGTATCGAACGGGTGATGGAAGAAATCATAGTCAGAGTGGTTATGATTTTCTGACAGAACAACATCTGGATTTTGATAAGGATATTCTGGATTGTGTCAGATATCATCATGGGATTCATTTAAAAAATGCCCGCATTGAAAAAGATAGTCTGGCATATATAACTTACTTTGCAGATAACATTGCAGCGGCGATTGACCGGCGGGAGAGTATGGATGCAGAGGACGGTTTTGAAAAAAATGTGCCGTTGGACAGTGTTTTTAATATTCTAAATGGAAATCATGGACACCGGCATTATGCACATCAGGTAATGGATCCGGATAAGGGAATACAGTATCCTACAGAGACAGAAGTAACGTTAGATGGAACTTTTTATAGTAGTGTGATCAACAATATTCAGGATAATTTAAGGGGAATCACGATTTCAGAGGAATACATAAATTCACTGCTATCAATTTTAGAAGCAAATTTAATGTACGTTCCTTCTTCCACAAGTAAAAGAGAATTAACGGATATTTCTTTATATGATCATGTGAAAATGACAGCGGCTGTAGCGGAATGCATGTATCAATATATGCAGCAGGAGAAGATACAGGACTATAAAGAATACCTGGTGACAAAAAGTGCAGATGCATGGGAACAGAAAATGTTTTTACTGTATTCTATGGATATATCAGGAATCCAGAAGTTTATTTATACGATTAGCAGTGAAGGCGCATTGCGGGGATTGAGAGCCAGAAGCTTTTATCTGGAGATTATGATGGAACATATTGTAGATGAATTTTTAGATGCATTATCGCTTTCAAGATCTGCTTTAATCTATTGCGGCGGAGGACATTGCTATTTATTACTCCCCAATACGGACAAAGCAAAAGAGATAGTCAAAAAGCAACAAAAAACAATAAACAACTGGTTTATGAAATATTTTCAGACAGAACTCTACATTGCCGGTGGATACGCAGAGTGCAGTGCTTCTGAACTGAAAAATGTTCCTGAAGGAAGTTATAGTGAACTGTTTAAGACTGTTTCCAGAAAAATATCAGAACAAAAGAGTCATCGCTATTCGGCAGAGGAAATTTTGTGGCTGAATCATCAGAAACATAATGGTGATAGAGAATGTAAGGTTTGCAGACGGGTGGCACAGTTAGATGAAAAAGAACGTTGCCCTATGTGTGCTGCGTTAGAGCGGTTATCAGCAGATATTTTATATCAGAATTATTTTATTATTCTTTTAGAAAAGACAGCAGATTCATTGCCATTACCTAATGGGAGATATCTCATGGCGGGAGATCAGAAGAAGCTGTTATCATTAATGAAAAAGGATACTTATGTACGCAGTTATACAAAAAATAAATTATATACAGGAAAACATATAACAACCAAAATATGGGTAGGAAATTATAACAAACCAAAGAAAACATTTGAGGATTTTTCTAAAATGGCAAAAGGCATTGAAAGGATTGCTATTTTGCGTGGAGATGTGGACAACCTGGGTGCTGCTTTTGTAAATGGCTTCAGGCGGGACAAAGAAGGGGGAAGATATGAAACCCTTTCAAGAACAGCCACATTTTCAAGGCAATTGTCATTGTTTTTTAAGTGTTATATCAATGACATATTGGAACATGGGACATCCCATATATTAAGCGAACCCAAAGCACGAAATGTCAGTATTGTATATTCCGGCGGAGATGATATTTTTCTGGTAGGTGCCTGGAATGAAGTGATTGATGCATTTATAGATATACGAAATGCCCTGGAGAAATTCACACAAAAGACATTAAGCATTTCTGGTGGGATTGGTTTATATCAGGAAAATTATCCGATCAATCGTATGGCAGATGAAACAGCAGAGTTAGAAGATTATTCTAAAGCACTTGAAGAAAAAAATGCTGTGACTTTATTTGAAGAGGCCGGGCGATATCCTTGGGATGTGTTTATTTTACAGGTATTAACTGAAAAATATAAAACAATAAATAAATATTTTGCTATTACAAAAAAACATGGAAAAGCATTTATATATCATTTGTTGGATCTGGTTAGAGAAATCGAGAATAAAAAGAATGTTAATAGTGGTGTGAATGAACACAAAATGAAGCTTAGAGAAAATGAAACGGAAAAACGTTTTAATAGAGCTCGGTTTGTATATTTCCTTTCAAGAATGGAGCCAGATAATAATGATCCAGACAATGCAACTGAGTGGAATGCATATAAAGAGTTTTCTACCAAAATGTATGAATGGGCAACAACGAAGGAAGGCAGGAGACAATTAGTAACAGCTATATATTTGTATGTGTATTTGAATCGTGAGGAGAAAGAGAATGCTAATCAATGAAGATAATTATGTGGATGTGGCGCAAAAAGTAATAAACAATTTGAAAAATCGGAAAGAATTAGTTACAAGATCAAAGATTAGAAGTTTATTAGCAATGGTTTCTGATATATATAATGAAGTTTTAAGATTACCAAATGATAAACTTCCTCAAAGTATCATTGAAAAGATTAATTATTTGAAGATCCGCTTTTATTATGAAGCAGGAAGAGAGCCAAATACAAAAAGTCTTTTGTGGGAGGCAGATATAATTAAGAATATTGATGAGATTGGAACAGATAGAAAAAAATATATTTTATTTAGTCATTATATAGAAGCATTAGTAGCTTTTCACCGTTATTACGGCGGAAGAGAACTTTAGAATAGGTGAGGAGGTTAAGTAATGATTGCAAAAGTGGAAATAACAGGAATATTAGAGGTAGTTACAGGTTTACATATTGGTGGAAATAGTGCATTTGCGGCAATTGGTGCAGTAGATTCCCCGGTAATATCAGATGTGCGTACGGGGGATCCAATCATTCCTGGAAGTAGTTTAAAGGGGAAAATGAGATCCCTTTTGGCAAAGAGATATAATGAAAAATTTGCAGAAACTCCTGATGATGATGCGGAGTGCCTTACAGATTTATTTGGCTCTTCGAAGAAAAAAGTAAAGTTAGGTAGATTGTTATTTTCAGACATGTTCTTAGTTAATAAAAAGAAATTTGAGGATTTAGGCTTAAGAACAACAGAAATAAAATTTGAGAATACAATTGTGAGAACGACTGCAGCTGCAAATCCAAGACAGATAGAAAGAGTGATAAGAGGAACGCAATTTGGTGTGGATTTAATCTATGAAGTAGAGGATGAGGTAACTATGAAGCGTGATTTCGCAATCATTCGTGATGGATTGAAGCTGCTAAAATATGATTACCTTGGAGGAAGCGGTTCCAGAGGTTATGGAAAAGTGAAGTTTTTAGATTTATATGCAGAACCGGTGATTGGCGAAGTGGATGAGGATGTTATGGATGAGTGTAATGCCTTGTTACAAGAGATATAAAGGGGGATTCCTATGGAATATGTAGTTTATAAATTGGAATTCACGACTGGTGTTCATTTTGGTAATGGAATGTTAAGTGACACAGGTGTAACATTTTGTGCAGATACATTATTTTCTGCGTTATATATAGAGGCAATGAAGCTGGGGAAAGAAGGTATATTCTTTTCAGAAGTTGAACACGGAAATTTGTTATTTACAGATACATTTCCTTATATAGGAGATCAGTATTATCTGCCGAAGCCAATGCTTTATGTAGAACCGAAGGAAAGAGGAAATTCGTCAGATAAAAAGAAGATTAAGCGTATGAAATATATTCCTGTAGAAGAAGTAGATAACTTTTTAAATGGAACAATGGACCTGTCAGCAAGTAAAATGAATGAATTGGGATATAATTCTATGCAGGTAATGGCGGCAATATGTAGTGAAAGAGAAGACACGCTCCCATATTATCTTGAATCTTATTATTTTAAAGAAGGAAATGGGCTCTACATAATTGCAGAATATGATAATGATGAGAATAGGGAACTATTAGATGAGCTGTTAGAAAGTCTTTCTTATACGGGTATTGGCGGAAAAAGAGCAAGCGGTAAAGGAAAATTTGTAGTAAAAATAGGGAAGAAAGCGGAGCCATTACTGAAGCTATTGAATAGGAAAAGTTCCCGACATATGCTATTATCTTCGGCACTTCCAAAAGAGGATGAATTAGAGAAAACATTGGATGGAGCCTCCTATTTATTACAAAAACGGTCTGGCTTCGTATATTCAGATACTTATGCAGAAGAACAGCGAAAGAAACAGGATCTTTTTGTATTTCAGGCAGGTTCCTGCTTTGTAAACTGTTTTGACGGAGATATATATGATGTAGGAAATAATGGAAGACATTCTGTATATCGGTATGCAAAGCCTATTTTTATGGGGGTATGATCATGAAAGATTATTTACAGCACTACCAAATGAAAATAACGGCTTTATCACCAATACATATTGGAAATGGAGTTTTGATTGGAAAAAAGGAGTATATTCAGAAATCTTCTAAACAACCTGTGATTATTCCAGATTTGGGGAAAATGTTCTATGATTTGCAGTTGCTGCATAAAGATATAGCATTTAAAGAGTACATGCTTGAAAATAAAAAATCTGAACTTTGGCAATGGATTCAGCAAGAAAATATTCCAGAAGAAAGAATTGAATTCTGGAAAAAGTATTCACTTTATTCAGGTGATATATTTATATGTCAAAAAAAGGGAAAAAGGATAACACCTAAAAATATACAAGCATTTATCAAAGATGCATATGGAATGCCTTATGTCCCAGGAAGCAGCATAAAGGGAATGATACGAACGGCACTTTTAGCATTGGAAGTTCGGGAACATCCGCAAAAGTTTAGTAGGGTAAAAAAGACAGTGGAAGATGCGGCTTTTGAATATAAACAGGATAGAAGAAACTCTAAAAATTATTTGAAAAGAGAAACAGATGAATTAGAAGTAGAGGCATTTCATATTTTAGAGAAAGAGAAAGAAGATAAGAAAAATGCGGTTAATTCATGCCTTTCTGGTATGATTGTTAGTGATAGTAAACCAATTGCATTAAAAAATTTGACGTTGAGCCAGAAAATAGACTATTCTTTAGGTGGGAGAGAAATGCCGTTTCCAATTCTTCGGGAAGCATTGATACCAGGTACAGAAATTTTTTTTGAGCTGACAATTGATACGTCTGTATGTAAGTATACAATAGAGGATATTTTAAAAGCATTGGACTGTTTTCAGAAAATTAGCTATCAGTATTTCTATTCACGGTTTGGAAGAGGAAACAATATGCCAGGTACTGTTTGGTTAGGTGGTGGAACTGGTTTTTTGTCAAAAACGGTTCTATATCCTATTTTTGAAGACCAAGCAGTTGGGATTACGGATGCAGTGTTTAAGAATATACTTGGGTACGATATCTATGAAAATCATAAACATAATCAGGATATTCCAAAACATCTTGCACCTCATATGTGTAAATGCACCCGATACCGGAACCGGCTATATGATATGGGAATGGGGCAGATAGAGGTGATTTCAGGGTGATTTGCGCCGCAAACCACGAAATGGAACCTGCAAAATCAAGGGATTCCAAGGACAGGATAGATAAAAGAAAAGTCCCCGGTGGGGACGGAAACAAAGACTTTCAAAACTAATACCGTTTGCTGATACCAATAGATAAAAGAAAAGTCCCCGGTGGGGACGGAAACTATAGCGGCTTTTCTTTCTTGCTCTTTTTGCTTTATAGATAAAAGAAAAGTCCCCGGTGGGAACGGAAACCAATATGGAGCTTGCCGTTGATAAATACGTATCCAAATAGATAAAAGAAAAGTCCCCGGTGGGGACGGAAACAGTTGTTTTGCTTTCCATTGATTTTTTCATTGACATAGATAAAAGAAAAGTCCCTGGTGGGGACGGAAACGATCATATACTTTTCGCACCACAGACGCTTGTTGCTCATAGATAAAAGAAAAGTCCCCGGTGGGGACGGAAACACTTCTTCGTCTGGTTTGCTTAATTCGTCAATGCTGAATAGATAAAAGAAAAGTCCCCGGTGGGGACGGAAACATTTCCTCTGCAATTTTCTTAAAAGACCACTGTGCTGATAGATAAAAGAAAAGTCCCCGGTGGGGACGGAAACTAATCTTTATTATTTTTTCGTTTTTCTCTGATCATAGATAAAAGAAAAGTCCCCAGCGGGGACGGAAACTATTTATAAGATTTCTGCCGTTTATTAATACCCAATAATAAAAGAAAAATCCAGTGGAGAGGGAAACTCTAAAAGGCTTATTCTCTCTCGCAGCACATTTTTATAGATAAAAGAGTCCCCGACGGGGATGGAAGTTGAGCTACGTCTTTATTCCTAACTGCCTTATTTACTAATGATAAAAGAAAAGTCCCTAGTGGGGACGAAAATTTAACCAGCTCTCTTGCCATAGCTAATACTTTGCTCATATAGATAAGAGAAAAATCTCCTGAGGAGACGGAAACTCATTGGCGAGGATTATATAATCAATTGCTCTGACTGATAAATCAAAGAAGATTCCCCGGCGGGGACGGAAAAGTGCTCCATGGAGTGCATGTCCACTACCAGTCATTCATAGATAAAAGAAAAGTCCCCAGCGGGGACGGAAACCTAGAGATACAACAGTATAAAAAGAAAACCGCAAAATTACATATTTATTGTTTGTTGAACACAGATATTAGAAAGTGAGGCGTTAATATGTATAAATGGTCACCCGATGATATCAACTGTATATGGATAGACGCTGAACACGGTTTCGGTACGCCTGGTGAAAAGATTATGGTTGAGCAGCAGAGGCAGTTGATGCAGCAGAACATCCCCATTGTTATTGTTGAAGAAAGTGGATATAAACCGAAGATTGAACAAGGTGGTATAAAGCGTGCACTGAATTGGGCTAATGATCGCTTGAAAGAGAAGTGATAGGTATGTGGGGAGGTGCCTATGAGTTATTTGTATGTGTGTGAACAGGGAGCATCAATTCGATTTGAAGGGAATCGTTTTCAGGTAAAATATAAGGACGGGCTGTTAAAGAGTGTTCCGGCGGAAACACTGGAAATGATCGAGATATTTGGAAATATACAGGTGACAACCCAGTGTATGACGGAATGTCTGAAACGTGGAGTAAATATTATTTTTTATTCTACAACGGGTGCATACTATGGACGTCTTATATCTACTAACCATGTAAATGTAGGTCGACAACGAAAACAGGCATATTTAGATGAAGGATTTAAAATGCAGTTGGCGAAAAATATTGTGGATGCAAAGATCAGAAACCAATCTGTAATATTAAGGCGTTATGCCCGCAATCAGGATCAATCTGTTTCCGATGCAATCGCAGCTATGATGCGATTAGACAGAAAGATTGAAGGCTGTACCGAGACAGACCAGATCATGGGTTATGAGGGAGCTGCAGCGAGAATTTATTTTGAAGCATTAGGGAAACTGATAAATCCAGAATTTCATTTTGAAGGGAGAAGCAGAAGACCACCTTTAGACCCATTTAATTCTATGATAAGCTTAGGTTATTCCATTATATTAAATGAGATTTATGGAAAACTGGAAGGAAAAGGAATAAATCCTTATTTTGGGATACTTCATAAAGATAGGGAAAAACATCCTACATTAGCCAGTGACCTGATGGAAGAATGGAGAGCGGTTCTGATTGATTCTACAGCAATGAGCATTTTAAATGGTCATGAATTAAATAAAAATAATTTCTACAGAGATGAAAATGGACCGGGAATATTCTTAGATAAAGACGGTTTTAAAGTTTACATAAAAAAGCTGGAAAATAAATTCCATGCAGATAACAAATATCTGTCCTATATTGATTACAGAGTTAGTTTCAGACGCGCTTTAGATTTGCAGGTAAATCAATTAACAAGAGCGATTGAAGAAAACGAGCCTTCTTTGTACAAGCCTATATTGATCAGGTGAGTTTATGGAAAATTATTTTTGGAATACAGCAGAAAACAATTATTCAAAAAAGCTGTTTGTTTTGATCATTTATGATATTGTAGATAATAAACGGAGAGTCCGCTTTGCAAAAAAGATGAGTGGATATGGTTTTCGTGTACAAAAATCAGCATTTGAAGCATTGATAGAAGATCAGTTGTTTCAAAAACTGCAAAAAGAAATCCCAGTATTGATAAATCCTAAAGAAGACAGTGTGCGTATTTACCGTATGACTGGATATGGAGAGGTAAATCTTTTTGGGGTGAATGACAAGATTGAAGCAGAAGATGTTATAATTATTTAAAAGATAGTGGAGATTAGAAAAATGAATAGAACAATAATTTTTTCACCTGTAGGTGGTACAGATCCTATTTCATCCAGCAATTTAAGAGATGGATCTTTATTACATATTTGTCGTTGGTATAAACCAGATAAAGTGTATCTGTATATGTCAAAGGAGATACTGGCATTACATGAAAAAGACAACAGATATTTGTATTGCTTGGAAAAACTGGCGGAAAATCAGGGAAAACACTGCGAATATGAGTTGATTGCGAGACCTGATATGAAAGATGTTCAGGTATTTGATGTATTTTATGAAGATTTTAAGAACATTATCCAGGGAATCATGAAGGAATTAGATGATAGTGATACATTACTTTTAAATATTTCTTCTGGAACACCTGCTATGAAAAGTGGTTTGTTGGTGTTAAAAACATTAGGTGAATTTCCTTGCATTGCGGTTCAGGTGACAACACCTGTGAGAAAGATGAATGAGCATATTCACAGAGATTATGATGTGGAAATGTTATGGGAATTAGATGAAGATAATGGAGAAGATTCGGAGAATCGCTGTAAAGAGGTAAAATGTCCGACATTATCATTGATACAGCAGGAAGGACACATAAAAAAGCTTGTTTCTGATTATGATTATCAAGCAGCGTTGGAAATTGCGAAAATGCTTCCAGAATCCGCCACAAAAAATTACATTGAGCTGTTGACAATGGCTTCCAGACGTCTGCTTTTAGATTTTGGTGGAGTGGATAAAATATTGTCACATAATACCCAATATGTATTACCTATAAAGGATTCCAGCGTTAGAAAGTATTTTGAATATGCATTATCATTAAACATTAAATTACAACGGGCAGAATATGCGGATTTTATACGGGCGATCACGCCTCTGTTGGCAGATCTTTTTGAACGTATATTTGAAAAGCAGACAGGCAGAAAATTAAAAGATTTTTGTATACAGAAAAAGAATAAAGCATGGGCATGGAATCAGGGTAAGATGTTGGGAACCGACGTGTATAAGGTTTTAACAGAACAATTTACAGAGTTCCGATTTGGTGAAGTATCATCCATTCATTTGTGTGAGGTAATAAAGGCGCTTGGAAAAGACCAAAATGTAAAAGATACAATTACTGCGCTGCGTTCTGTAGAGAGTAATTTAAGAAATCTGGCGGCTCATCAAATTGTATCTGTTACAGACGTTACGATTAAGGAGGAAACAGGTTATACAGGAAAACAGATCATGGATATGATCAAGAAGTCTTTTGCTTATGCGGAATTGAGCGTAAAACGGGAACAGTGGGAGTCTTATGAGGATATGAACCGTGTAATCATAAGCCAGATTGAAAATTCAGCCAATTAAAACCGATGAAAACTTGCCTAACTTCTCTAAAGTTGCTATAATTCTTGTAACCGAAGGTGTGATGATCTTTCTCAAAAAAGGGAAGAAGCAAGTATGTGTACACGGGCGTAGGTGTGCATATAGCAGTAAGGAGAAGTTGTGCGTACTTTAAAGAAATCCATATGGAGTTACATGTATAAGGTCACATTTGCGTTGGTAAGTGTGATCCTTATTAGCATTATGGCATTGAATATAGTAAATGAGCAGAGCCGGGCGCAGGGGACGGCGGATAAGATCTTTGAGCAGATGGATAAGATGCTGGAGGAGAATCAGAAAGAACTTACCAGGCTGCGTCAGGAATATGCTGCGAAATGTCTTCATAATACAGAGGCCATTGCCTATATTCTGGAGAAGAACACCGGGGTGGGAAATGATCTGTATGAACTGCGTAAGATCGCAGAATTTATGGAAGTAGATGAGATCCACATTATTGATGCAGCAGGAGAGATCGTTTCCGGAACTCATCCCCAGTATTATGGTTATAGCTTTGACTCTGGGAAGCAGATGAATTATTTTAAGCCCATGCTTAAGGACAAATCCCTGAAAATGGTCCAGGATATTGAGCCGAATACAGCAGAGCATAAGCTGATGCAGTATTCAGCTATGTGGAACAGCACCGGGGAATTTATCGTGCAAGTGGGAATTGAACCGGTAAATGTATCCAAAGTAACAGAAAAAAATGAACTGCCTTATATTTTTTCCCAGCTTTGTGTCAACCCGGATACCAGCTACTTTGCGGTAAATGCAGAAACAGAAAAGATCGTAGGTGCTACGGACACAGAATTGGTAGGAATGGATATGAAGGAGGTTGGTTTAAATACTGAAAAGATCCAGAGTACAAAAGGTTTTTCCGGTATGATCAATGGAAAACGTTCCTATATTGTATTTAAAAAGGTAGCAGATAATTATATCGGTGTGGCAGTGACCAACAAGGCACTTTATGAACGCATACCGTTAAATATGCTGTATCTGGCGGTATGTCTTGTACTCATTGCGCTGGCATTGTTTAAGGCAGTGACCCGGTATCTGGACCGGGAGGTAGTCCAGAAGATCGGGGAAGTAAACGGAAAGCTGCATAAGATAACCATGGGTGACTTAAACGTCAAGATAGATGTCCACAGCAGCAGGGAATTTTTTGAACTGAGCCGTTATATTAATGAAATGCTTCAGAGCCTGTTAGTCAATGACAGGAAAATGAGTTATGTGCTTGGAAAAACAGATATGCGAATTGGCGTATATGAATACAACCGGCAAATGAAGGGAGTCCGCTTTACCGGTGATGTTCTCCAGATCTTAAAGACCGGCACAGAAGCTGCCTGGAAGCTGCCTTCTGACTGGGAAGATTTCAGGAAATATATTAGAACCATGCAAAAAGAGCCGGTTGCAGGTGAAAAAGAGATATTTGCTGTAGGAAATGGTAAATATTTAAAAATTGAAGAGATCCAGGAGGGCGAAGAGATCTTCGGTGTTATTACGGACGTTACAGAGGAGATCCGCAAGCGCAGGGAGATCGAATACCAGAGAGATCATGACCAGCTGACGGGGCTGTTTAACCGGACTGGCAGAGATGCCAGACTTTCTAAAATACTGGAAGAATGCAGGGAGCCATATTACTGCGCTGCTGTTATGGTAGATGCTGACGATCTGAAAATGGTCAATGACACTTACGGACATGAAAATGGTGATGAGTACCTTAAAAAGATTGCAGAAATGCTGAAACAGGAAGCTGGTGAAAACTGTATTCTGTGCCGTCAGGGCGGTGATGAATTTACATTGTTCTATTATAAGTATGAGAAAGAAGCTCTTATACAGAAAATAGAAGCTTTAAAGGCACTTCAGAGCGGGCAGAAGGCTCGGTTGCGGGACGGACTTACCGTTGATCTGAGGTTCTCTATGGGAAGCAGCATGGCTTACGGCGCAGTAGATTATGATAAAATGTACCGTGAAGCAGATGAAAAGATGTATGAAGATAAAAGAATGCGGAAAAAAGAAAGAACAGTAAAAGAAAAATAATAAGAAAGCGCCTGTATGGGAATTATATAAATTCTTTTGCCGGGTGCTTTTTTCTCTTTCAAGTAATTCTTATGTGGGATATAATATAGTAAGCGTGTACGAAAAAAGTGGCTGCGGAGCAGACATTTGCTTTTTGGGTAATCTCATATAAAGGAGTAACAAAATATGCTGACATCAGACCAGAAAATGAAGATAAATGAGAAGGTTCAGGGATTTAAGGAAGCGGCAGATTTTTACCGCATGGAGTATTCACAGGATCTTATGGGGATGTTCCGGGATTTTGGGTGTATGCTGCTTGAAGCCTGTGGGATAAATGCAGAAGAGGATCCGGAGATAAAGCAGCTTTTTGGGTACCGGCAGGTGCTAAGAGGTACGGTAAAGCGCCAGCTTACAGTTATAGCAGAAGAACTGGCCGGTTTGTGGAAAGCTCCGGTTTCCGGTGAGATGTTCCAGACGGCCCTTTCTGGGATGTTTGATTTCTGCCTTTACAGCAAGGGCGGTAAGAACCGGTATCTTCTTCCTGTGGAGATCGCGAAGCCACTTCTTGGCCTTGTAACCCGTCCGGAAGGAATGTTAAGCCCTGGTGAAGGAGAAACGGTCTTAGATACCCAGTGCGGCGCAGGAAGCACTCTGATGACAGCTTGTAAGTATTTAAAAAATCCAAAGCTTATGGGCTATGAGCTGGATAAGGAACTGTGGGCAGCAGGTATTATCATATCCAGGCTTTCAGAACTTAAAATGGAACTTCATTTGCAGGAGGAAGTACCAGCCTGCTTATATGAGTCCTGCGATCTGGTGATCAGCAATCCGGTATATGGAACGGATACCATCAAAGATGAGTCACTGGCGGAGGAACTTCCATCGGAACTGAGGACTGTAAGAGGCCGCTATCACCTGGAGCTGATCCGTGGCATGCTGGCCTTAAAATACGATGGAAGGGCCATGCTCATTGTTCCAAACAGCTTTTTATTTGCAAACCGTACAGAGAGTATAAAGGTGCGTAAATGGCTTCTCCAGTCTTATTCACTGGAAGCAGTGATCGCGCTGCCGGAAGATACTTTCCTGTACAGCGGTGTCCGCTCCAGTGTCATGATATTCAGTAAGCCATTTATGTCCAGTGGCTGGGAAGGACATACCCAGAGAGTGCTGTATTACAGTCTGGAAAAACAGGAAGATAAAGAAAAACAGAAGCAGGAATATGAACGTCTGGAAGAGGTCTGGAGCCAGAGAGACAGCTATTATGGAAAATGGGAACGCTGCCGTAGGGAAAAAACAGTGGAAAACCGCAATGGCATAAAGGTTCCTGCAAACTGGCAGTACAACAGCTTCTGGTTTGCAGGCGCTGCTGGGATCGAGGCTGCAAAATGGAACCTGCTGCCGGAAAATTACAGACCGGAGGAACAGATCAATCTGGAAATAGAGGATCCGGCCCTTCTTTTACAGGAAATGTTAAGAGAACAGGAAGAGATCACAAAGGAGTTAAAAGAACTTCTTAAGGAGGTCGGCTGAATTGGAAAAATTGGAGAACTGGAAGCAGAGACCTTTAAGCCAGGTGGTATCCAGGTGGATCAGGGGAACTACTTTAAATCGTTCAAAGACAGATTATTATACAAAAACTCCCCAGCCGGAAAGTCTTCCATGGGCAAGAGTTGGGGACATAAAAGAAGAATATATTTCCCAGACAGAAAATTATCTTACCAAAGAAGGGGCAGACCAGATCCCGTGGCTGGTAGTGCCAAAGGGCGCTGTGCTGCTCTCTGTATCAGGAACGATTGGAAAAGCGGCTATTGCAGGCTGTGACATGACGGTGAACCAGGCAATACAGGCAATGGTTTTCGATGAAGAGCAGATCTTGCCGGAATATGCCTGCTTTTATCTGGAATTTTACCGCCCATGGCTTATAGAACGGGCCAATGCAGTGACGATCCCTAATCTGACCAAGGAGCAGTTATCGGGTATTCCTGTGGTATTTCCCTGCTTAAAAGAACAGAAGGTCATTGTAGATAGATTAAAGCGGGCCAGGCAGCTTGTAAAATATGGTCAGTCATCTGAGGCTGCATTAAACAGGATCCTTGAAAATGCTCTTTTAAAACAGGTCCAGGCTGCTTTAAAAGAAGGTAAAATAAGCCGGGATGAAGAACTTCTTTCTCCTGAACTCCGGTCTGTATGGACATCCTTACAGAAACGGGTATTGCCGGAAAATACAGATAATGACTTTTTTGTACCGGTGCTTTCTCAGGCAGAACAGACAGTTTTTACAAAAACGATCCGGAAAGCAGAAAATATAAGAAAACGGTTACATAAAATGCAGCAGTTAGGTGAACGGTATTTTAAATCCATGCTGTCTCTGGCATTTACGGCCGGACTGACAGAAACGTTCAGAAAACAGGAAGCCCTGACTGATCCGCCCCCATCTTTATTTAAAGAAAGCTATGGGATCGGTACAGTGCAAAGTGTCAGCCAGCCTACAGAAGGCATTACAGACTGGCAGAGCCGTATCCCTCAGGAGCTTCAGTCCCTTTTTACCATGCTTTCTGATTTTCAGATGGAGATCTTGCGGATCTATGCCCAGTCATCGGAAGCGCTGCCGGTACATACAGTGTTTAAGCAGATCCACAAAAAAGGATATTCCGTGCAGGATGCCCTGGCATCTGCAAGATTGTTAGAAGCTCTGGGATTTCTGGAAAAGACGGTTCCACAGAAGCTTTATATGGGAGAAAAAGAAGTGCAGGACAGTGCAGGTCATCCCATTACCATACAGAAATATCAGATTCTGGACACCAGGGAGGTCTGAGATACAACATGAAGCTGGAATACTTATATATAGATGGTTATAAAGGACTGAAGCGGCTGAAATTGCAGTTTAAGGAGCAGACGGGGGCTGTACCCGTGGATTTTCTCATTGGCTGCAATGGTTCGGGAAAGTCCAGTGTGTTAGAGGCAGTGGGACTTATTTTTACCCGTATTATGCAAAATGAGCTGCCGGGATTTATTTTTGAGTTAAAATACAGGATGCCGGATGGAACGGGAATTTATGTAAAGCCCCAGAAAAAGGGTTTTTGCGATGCTTCCGGGCGGAGGAGAAAGCTATATGTGGAACTGGAAAAAAATGGGAAAACCCGGCAGCTATATTCTATACCAGATGAGTACCTGCCGGACCGGATCATTTCTTATTGCTCCGGGGCTAATAGTTCTATGGAAGATATCCTGATCCGGTCTCCAAGGGCATCTCTTGCCAGCGATCTGTATGATCTGTCACTGGCTATAAATGATGAAAACGGAGAAAGCCGGATTTCCGGTAATGAAGGATATCCGGGAGAAAGCAGCGTGGCCCAGGGCGAGGCGGCAGAGGAGATATTATCCTTTTATGAGCGTCTGGATGTAAATCCAAGGGTGCTGTTTCTGGATGCGGTCACATCAAAATTTATCTTACCGGCATTGTTTGCTGTAATGCCCTTTGATATGCAGGATGACAATATCAGCACAAAGGCGCTGCACTATGCATCCCTTAGGAAAAAACTTCTGAAACGGTTAAATATCCGTCTGATCCCGGCAGCTTTTTCCCTTCGCATTGATGATACAAGGCTGGAAGCGGCTGCAGACAGGCCGCAGATGAGCATTTTACGGCGGTTTTTAAACCAGGATACAAAGGGCGGTTCTTTAAGCAACTGTGTGATCCACAGGACTTCTGCAGACCGGGTGGAAGAAGATGGAAGCCTTGCAGGGGAAACAGCAGCAGTATTTTTGTTTGATTCCTGGGAAGCAGAGGGAGAAAAGGTATTTTATCACCCCATGCTCCAGCGCTACTTTGATGGAAATCCATTTGCCCTTATCTCCACTCTCCTTACAGCATGGAGAGAAGGCGTGATCCGGGAGATCCATTTTTCCTATCGCAACGGGGATGAACGTGGGCTTTATGAAATGGAAGATTTAAGTGACGGGGAATTAATGTGGTTGGCCCGCATTGGCCTGATCCTTATGGCCCAGAACCACTGTGGGGAAAATACATTGTTCCTCTATGATGAACCAGATGTGCATTTTAATGATGAATGGAGCCGGGATTTTGTCCGCTTTGTGTATGCTATGTGCAGCATGGACGGGAAAAGTGGGAATGAGTTCCTGATAGCCACCCATTCAGACCTGATCTTAACAGATGCCATGTGGGAGCAGATCCACCTGTTTGAGAATCCCACAGGTTCTAAGACAGAAGTAAAGGATCTGGAGATCTCTACTTTTGCAGCTGGCCGGGACAGTATTTCCAGACAGGTATTTAAGGCATCTGCCATTGGCAGATTTGCATCGGATTCTGTGAAAGCATACATGGAAGAAAAAGATCCGGATAAGCTGGAAGAGATCATTTCAAAAGTGGGTCCCGGTTATCAGCGTTTCCGTCTGCAGGAACAGCTGTATGCGCTGTTGGAAAAAGGGAATAAGGTATAGGCGCAGGCACTTCTAACAACTAAAAGAGGTGATGAAAGATGTTCTGGAATATAGATGTTAAAGAACAAGAGCAGGATCTAATGGCGGTCAGCCATTTTCTGTTATCTGTTTTTGAATTTGCAGCAGATCAGCCGGGAAATGTGTTCCTGAAAGAAGATTGGCTGGCTTTCGCACCGGAGAATGGAGCCTGGTTTTACAGGCTTTATGAGCGTGATACAGAGAATGGAAAGAATATGCACCGGGCAGTGGACCGGCTGTTCCGCATGGAGCAGGAACAGCGGGAAAGGATCTGGGAAGCCATAAAGCATGATATGGAATTTATGGATAAAGAAGCCTGGGAAAATGGCAGGTTCAGCCTGGAAAGTGACCAGCTTTCTGATGCAGCCCAGAAGATATTAAAGGATTTTTTCGGATATTTTTATGATGTGGTCTTTTGCACTGCCCATTTTCATTTAAAGGAACTTTCCAGTCCCATGTACAGCAGAAGGGAATTGGCTAAAGACTATTTTAAGGGGAAAAACAAGAAGATACGCAGGATCTGCCCGGTATGTTTAAATATGATCTCAAATGGGGAAACAGATGAGGAGGTGGAGCATTATTTTCCAAAGTCCAGGTATCCTTGTCTGTGCCTGCATCCGTATAACCTGTATTTTTGCTGTTCTGCCTGCAGAAGCCGGTTAAAGGGAAGAAAAAGTCCTTTAAAGGGAAAGCAGAGAAATATTGGAAGTATATTTTTACCTTATCTGGATACAGTAAAAGATCAGGTACAGCTGGAGTTTGAAAATCCAGGGAATAAGGACAGCGAAGTGGTAAGTCTGCTCCCGGTCCGGGACGCGGATGCGGACACAGGGGAAAAGATAAAGGAATTTGACCGGTTGTTTTCATTGGAAGAACGCTGGAGCGGACAACTGGAAGAATATTATATGAGCTTTTATTCCCGGTATCAGGAAAAGATAAAGGCACGATCTGGAAAAATGAGCCTGGAGCAGTTAGAGGAATGGATGAAAGAGGATATAAAGCGAAATGAGGCTATGCAGTCTGTCCGGCCGGGAAGGTATCTGGAAGGGGAGTATATGAAGTGGGTTATGGAAAAACAGCTTAAGGCCTTTTATGCAGAATTAAAAAGCGGATGTCAGTGTGTGGCTGGTGACGCAGGCAGAGACCGGAATTAAACGGACATGCCTGCTGACGCAGGCATCACCATTCATGAAAGCCGATTGCTCCGCACCTTTGGTGCTCCCGCAATCGTCGCCAGCATTCGCAATCCGCGCTATCGCGCTCCTTGCTCATACCGGCTTGCCCGTCCGATACCCGTGAATTCGCTCATGCAAGCATGGCTCATTCGCGGCTGCCGTCCGGGACTTTCATAGTAAATAATAAAAAGAACGCCTGGAGTTCCTGAAGTAATGTATTCTCGGAATCTTCTTGCAAAGGCAAGTGCAGGAAAGACTCCGGGAGTACATAAGTAATCCGGAGGAGGAAATCCTGGGATCAGGAATGTCAGGCGTTCTGTTATGGGGGCGTGTCTGCTGAGATACGTTCTTTTACAGATCTTTTCCAGTAAGCATCTTATAGCTCTGGAGATATTTATCAATTGTCTTCTGAACAACATCTTCTGGCAGTGTCCAGTCATTTCCCGGATGAGAGGTCAGCCAGTCACGGGCAAACTGCTTGTCAAAGGATGGCTGGGAATGACCGGGCTCATAGCCGTCTGCAGGCCAGAAACGGGAGCTGTCCGGGGTAAGCATTTCATCACCAAGGACAATATTCCCATCTTCATCCAGACCGAACTCAAACTTGGTATCAGCAATGATGATACCTTTGCTTAAAGCGTAGTCAGCGCACTTCTTGTAAAGAGCAATGGTGTAGTCACGCAGTTTGGTAGCATATTCTTTTCCCTTTCCCGGGAAGTGTTTCTCCAGGTGGTCAATGCTCTGCTCGTAGGAGATATTTTCATCGTGATCACCGATCTCGGCCTTGGTAGAAGGTGTGAAGATCGGCTCAGGCAGTTTGTCAGATTCCTTTAAGCCTTCAGGAAGCTTGATGCCGCATACAGTACCGTTTTCCTTGTAGCTCTTCCAGCCGCTTCCGGTGATATAGCCGCGGACGATGCACTCCAGAGGAAGCATGTTCAGCTTGCGGCACATCATGCTCTTGCCTTCGTACTCAGGAGTCTGGAAAAATTCAGGCATATCTTTTACGTCAGTAGAGATCATATGGTTTGGAAGAATGTCTTTTGTGTAGTCAAACCAGAATTTAGACATCTGGGTCAGAACAGTACCTTTCTTGGTAACAGTATTATGGAGAATCACGTCAAAGCAGCTGATGCGGTCGGTAGCGACCATGATCAGGCTATCGCCGTTGTCATAGATTTCACGTACTTTTCCTTCTTTAACTGGCTTCATCTTTCTACCTCACAATGTTTGAATTTTAATTAAATGGGATTTTTTGTTACAGTTCATCCAAATCAGCATATGGTGGAACCACCAGGCTTCTTGTTTTCATGAATATGGAAACAAGAAGATGTAATGGCTGAACTGTAACGATTTTTTGTTATCTACCTATAGAATATACGTAAAAATTTTCAAAAATCAATAGTATAATTAATTTTTGTGAAAAATGACGTATGATATATAAGCAGCACTAATTAAAAGTCATTATTCAAAAAGGTAAAAAGGAAACAATACGCGCTGCCAGCCGTCTTGCAGGGATAGATGTGACCAGCTCCAGGACAACGCAGACCATACCGGCAGACAAAAGCAGGTGGTTTATCAGTCCCTGGGAGGAGCAGAGCTTTAGGGAAAAGCCACGTTTCATAGGCCAGATCAGCTGAAGCCGCCTGTAATTTAACATATCCAGTGCCAGATGGGAAGCATAAGCAATGGCGAAATAAGGGGCTGCATCCGGATAGATCACATCCATGCAGGCCGTGAGCATGAACATGGATAAAAAGGAGTGCATAAAAGAGCGGTGGGGCTGTCCCGAACCATAGGTGCAGATGATGATAAATGCCATGGCACCGATGAGAAGTCTTGCAATACTGCTGTTGCGCATCAGACGTTCATAAATACCTACATGAAATTTACAGTCAGCGAAAATGACTACAGCGGTAATGGCAATGGCTGCGGTCATGATCTTGTCGGCCTCTTTATGGGCCTGGGAGGTGCCTGAGTCAATGTCGCTGATCATGCCACCAATAGCAGCAGCCCCCGCACCAGCCACTAAGGTGGACATGGAGGAGGGCTGCATAACTGCTAAAGCAGCGGATATACCAATAAAAAAATGTGTTCTTCCAAGCATGTTAAGATTTGGTCCTTATCTAATGTTTTATTTACAATTTTTCCCAATTATTTACAATTTTGGGGATATCTTCGATTGTATCCTATCCATGCCTGAAAATCAAATGACGTTTCTCTTAAAAATGGTCTTAAGGATTTGGCAACCATTTGAAGGTTTGTGCCGCGCCAGAGGGCGTGGCAGATGTCAGAACGGAAATGACTTGTGTGGCAGTGGGGATTACTGGATGCTCCAGCTTGCTGCTTCCGTCTGCAGTCTTGACATATGGGCGAAAATACCATTTTCTTCCATAAGCGTCTCAGGAGAACCATTTTCTGCCACATGGCCGTTTTTTAATACAATGATCTGGTCTGCGCCTGCTACGGTGCGCATGCGGTGGGCGATGAGCAGAACGGTTTTATTTTTCATCAGCTGGGACAGGGAAGCCTGGATCAGAGTCTCATTTTCTACGTCCAGAGACGCTGTGGCTTCATCTAAAAGCAGGATAGGCGCATTTTTCAAGAAGGCTCTTGCAATGGAAATACGCTGACGCTCTCCACCGGAAAGTTCGCAGCCATTTTCGCCGATAGTGGTGTCATAGCCATTTGGCAGCTTATTTACAAATTCATCGCAGTGGGCCATCATGGCAGCTTCCATAACTTCTGCATCTGTAGCCCCTTTTCGTCCGATACGGATATTTTCCATAATGGTGTTGTTAAATAAAGTTACATCCTGGAACACAATGGAATACAGGGAAAGCAGTGTTTCCGGATCAACCTTTGAAATGTCCATACCACCCAGAGTAATCTTTCCGCTGTTTACATCCCAGAAACGGGCTGCCAGCCTGGAAACGGTAGTTTTGCCGCCTCCGGAAGGTCCGATGAGAGCCGTTACCTGGCCCTGTTTTGCAGTAAAGGAAACATCATCCAGGATCTTTTTACTGTCATTGTGATAGGAGAAGGAAACATGGTCAAAGGTAATGTCACAGCCATTATTGGTCAGCTTTTCTGCCCCGGTCTGCATCGGGGACTGTAAGATCTCATTCATCCGCTCTGTCTGTACAGAAAGGGAAATAATGGCCATCAGGTTCTGCAAAGCTACCTGCAGGGGGTCATAAATGCGGGAGACTACAAAGAGATACAGGAAAAAGGTCATAATGTGGATCTGTCCCTGGATCAGCAGTTTTCCGCCGATGAGAGCCGTGGTTGCAATGCCAAGTTTTAAGAACATCTGGGCGCTGGAAACGAAGGCAGAGGCACCAAGTTCTGTAAAAATAGTCCGTTTTTCTGCGTTTGCAAATTTTTCTTTCAAGGATACCAGATATTTGTCCTCGTAGTTGTTGGATTTGATCTGGGGCAGCGTTTCCAGGCATTCCTGGATGCCGTCTGCGCAGGTAAGTCTGGCAGCCATTCCCTTTCTTCCTAAGGCTTTGTGCAGGTTTGCAGAGCTTCCAAGGATGATAAAAGCGACTGGAAGCACCCAAAGGGAAGCAATAGCCATTTTCCAGTTAAAGAAAAACAGCATGAGGGCGGTAATGGTAGTGGCGATCACGGAACCGATCAGCTCCGGGATCCAGTGGGAAGAAGCAGTCTCCAAAGTGGCGCAGTCATTCATAATGGCGTTGGTCAGATCGGTCAGATCACGCTGCCCAAAGAAGGATAACGGCAGCTTGCGGATATGCTCTGCAAGGGAAAGTCTGCGTATGCCGCTTTCTTTGTAGGTGGAAAAGAAGGTGCAGTTATACTGGATGTAAGTGGACAGGCAGATCAGTGCCAGGCATACCAAAATGCCGATCCCGAAGAAAAGGATCTGGCTGCCGGAAATGGGGGCATCTGCCGTGTATACTGTATCAATAAACTGGTAAAGAAGGCCGGCTGGGATCATTAAGACCAGGTCGGAAAAGGTGCAGGCGGCAAAGGCCCGGACCATATCTTTGGCGCCGTTTTCAGAAAGGGCGTATTTATACTGTAATGTTTTTATTATGCTGTTCATTTATTTTCACCTGCTTTCCACGAGGCAGCCGTTTGGTATGTCGTTACTGTCCATGCGTTGCATGTCCAGAAACGGAATTTGCCGTGGCTTCGCATTTGAATACGGCAAATTCCCGCGATCGCTATGTAATCGTACGGCACTTTCGGGTCCAAAAGTGCCTACATTTGTACAGTAATCCTTCCACATGCGATGATAAAGACCATTTGAAGCAGTCAGATCTTTGTGGTTTCCGCTTTCTTCCACCTGGCCGTCTTTGATCACGAAAATGCGGCTGGTGTCTGTAACGGTGGAAAGCCTGTGGGCGATCATAAGAACGGTCTTGCCACGGCTCATATTGGCAAATGCGGCCTGGACTTTGGTTTCATTATCCGGGTCCGCAAAAGCAGTTGCCTCGTCCAAAATCAGGATAGGGGCATTTTTAAGCATCACTCTGGCAATATTTAAACGCTGCTTCTCACCGCCGGAAACATAGACCCCTGCAGCACCTACAACGGTGTCGATGCCGTTTGGAAGCTTTTCAATAATGTCATCGCACTGAGCCTCATGAAGGGCCTGTAAAACCTCTTCCCTGGTGGCGTCCGGATGGGAAAGACGTACATTGTCAAAAACAGACATTTTTAAAAGGCTGCTGTCCTGGAACACAAAGGAGACCATGTCAGATAAGGTTTCCTTTGGAATATTTCTTACATCTACGCCGCCAATAAGGATACGGCCGCTTTCTACATCCCAGAATCTTGGAATCAGGCTGGCAATGGTGGATTTTCCGCCGCCGCTTGGGCCAACCAGAGCCACATGTTCCCCGCTTTCAATGGTAAAAGAGATGTCATTTAAAGCCTTTTTGTCAGCGCCAGCATAAGAGAAGGAAACATGGTCAAAGGTAATGGAGTAGTCTGACGGTGTTTCTGCTTTTTCAGGTTCTGGCAAAGGCTTGATGTCCATGATCTGCTGAATACGGGAAAGGCAGTCAGTGACCAGCATCTCATTTTCACCAGCGTACATTACTTTATTTAAGGTGGTTGTGATCACAGGAGTGATAATGGTATAGAAGATCAGGTTTAATATGAGCTGGGGCGTGCGGGCGCTGGCTCCTGCTGCAATACCGAAGGCAATGATAATGGCGAAAATAGCGTTGATCGCAGTGGTAAAACGCAGCATAGGCGGGCGCATGCTTTTGGTGTAGGCAATGGTCCATTTGGAGTATTCATCAATGGCCTTGCGGAAGCGTTCAAAGCTGAAAATGGTCTGTCCGAAGGTTTTCACAACAGGAACGCCGCGGATGTATTCAACGGCCTCTGAAGACATGGTTTCCAGTGAATTCTGGTATTCTTTCATAGCGGCTTTCATATCATCGCCCATCATACCGGCCATGAAGATAAAGGCAATGCCAACAGGCACCAGGCATAAAAGCCCCAGCCGCCAGTCAAAAAACAGCAGAAGGACAATGAGTCCTAAGGGAGTAAAAATCATTCCCGCCTTATCCGGCCAGATGTGTGCCAGATAGGTCTCTGTAGAAGCGGAACAGTCATTGACGATCTTGCGCACCTTTCCGCTTCCCCAGTCATTCATAAAGCCTGCAGGAAGCTTTAAAATATGTTCCATGACCTGGCAGCGGATGTTTCGCTGCACTCTGAAAGCGCACAGGTGGGAACACCATAAAGCGGCTACATAGATGAGCATGGACAAGATAGAAAATGCCAGCGCCATCCACCCGTCATGGGCGACCCCTGCTGCATTTTCAAAGTGAGGTGCAGTTTCAAGAACCTGGCTGATAATACGCCAGATATAAAAGAAGGGCACTAAGGCCGTAAGAGAGCTGATGGCAGAAAGCGCGAAAGCAGCGCCAGTGAGATACCGGTAGCTTCCGGCATAATCCATCAGCGATTTCATAGGTGATGAAGATTTCATGGTTATCCTTCCTCTCTAAATAGTTAGTCTTGAATAACCATATAATATAAAAAAGAGATAAGATTATATATTCTGATTTAATTCAATTATTCCATTTCGGTCACGAAATTGGAGGCGATATTCTGTAGGGGTTACTCCATAACGCTTCTTAAAGCTTTCCCCAAATTTGCTGGCACTGGAAAAACCGGCGTCCAGAGCAATATCGGTAATGGAACGGGCGGAATTAGTCAGTTCGATGGTGGCCTGTTCCAGGTGGTACTGCTTTACATACTGGTAAATAGAGGTTCCATACAGTTTTTTAAAGATCTTCTGGAACCGGGTAACAGAAATGTGGTGGGCCCGGGCCAGATCTTCGATGGTGGTGCGGCTGGTGGTATCAGAAATGAGAAGATCTCTTAAATGGCGCACCAGCTGGACCTGCTGCATGGGATAATATTGTTCCGTGCGTTCCTGGGAGCGCACCAGAGGAAGAAGCAGGAAAAGTTCTGCCACTTTTAGCTGGATATAGGCTTTGTCTGCATAAGAGACACATTCAAACAGCTCTCGGAACACATGCTCACACCGGGTTCCGGCTGGTCCCACCCAGTACCAGTGATCCTTTAACAGCTGATCTTTTAAATGGTTTAAGTTAATGGAAAGACAGGGAAAGTTTTTTGCCAGCCATTTCATAGCCAGATCGCAGTCTACGTAGAGACTTAATCCGTCATAAAAGCCCAGAGGAAAGCGGGAAATGGAGTGGGTGCCATGTTCCCCGTCATAAAGGCTTACTGCCACATCACCTGGCTCCACAATGCCCAGGTCATTTTCCGAAAACTGGCTTTCAAACCGGCCATTAGCGCAGAAATTAATGGCAAGAGCATTTGCCTTTTCCCGGATCTCTTCGCAGCTGTCTGTGTGGATGCGGTTTTGGAAAAGAATGACACCGGAGAATACGTTATAGTAGGTGATAGTACCACCAGGCTCTGTGTCCTGGCGATATTCCTGAAAAAAGACCCACGGATTTTTTAAAGGACTCTGGGCAGAAACGGGAGTCTGGTCCTGTTGACCGCCGGGAATAAGCTTAATCTCTGCCATAAAATACCTCCGATTTATAATAGTTCCCTAATGTATGATCATTCCTGTGCCGAAACTATAAAACAGGATGCACCATGGTTTTGCCAGAAGAATGATAAGGATAAATTTCTTTACAGACATATTGATCAGACCGGAAAAGTAGCATAAATAGTCATCCGGCGCCAGAGGAAGGAGAATGGAAAGGCCGAAAAGCACATCATAGCTTTTTGCTTTCCTGATCCGCTCTGTCCATACATTATATTTTTTTGATGGAAATATGGCCTGCACCAAGGGGATACCATAATGCTTTGCCAGAAAAAATGTGATAATAGAACCGGCGCAGATCCCCACATAATTATAAATAAATCCGCCCACACTGCCAAAAAGCAAAGCCCCGGCCACGCAGCCAATAAATCCCGGCAGAACCGGAATCACTACCTGAAAGGCCTGTATAAACACAAAAATAAAAGGAGCAAATATCCCAAAGCTGCGTATGTAAGACTGAAATGTGTCAACAGACCGGAAATTGCCCTTAAGACCAGCCTGGAGCATAAACAGACACAAAAGTACGCTGATCACAATGGCACTGTAGGTCAGCCATTTATATAAAACAGATGCTTTCACTGTTAAGACCTCCTTTGTATCACTCACGAACCCCGCGCTTACGCGCTCCACTGCCTGCTTACGCAGGCGGTTCGTTCGTTAATAGCCCAAGAAAAATCAGCGAAGGCGTCACTGGCGCCTTCTCGATATGCCGGGCAACAAATGCCACCTATGGTGTCGCTTGTTTTTCTTTTGGACTTATTAAATCACAATATAGAATAAATGTGAAGGAAATTTGAACATAAGCTTAAAAATGGTATAATCCCATATTACAAAATCAAAAATCATTAAAATAACGATATTTTTAATAAAAAAATCATCAAAATGATTATTTTCATTGAAACGTGGAAAAATAATACTATAATAAAAGTAAAGATAGAAGCATGGAGAAAGACAGAAATGGACGAAAAAAGGTTTGCAATAAAAGAAACGGTAAGTGTAGAAGAGGTAAAAATGCTGCGCAAAAAGTTAGGTTTGACCCAGAGAGATTTTGCAGGACTTCTGGGCTGTTCCAAACCGACTGTAGAGCGTATGGAACGTGAAGGAACGGTCACGAAAGGTCCCATGGCACTTCTTATGAAATTATTGGATCGGGATGCAGAATATATACAGACACTTTTAATCCCGCCAAGAGAATTGCCGATCCGTATGTGGTATATGTATAAGGATACACCATGCACTTTGATCGATGTGGATGAAATGCGAAAAATTGTTCGCATCCGCAATTATGTAGATAATGTTCAATTTAGAGCATTTGGGGTCAAAGAAGATCCGACCATTGAAGATTATAATGAATTTTTGGAATCAAGATGCTTTCCCAGAACAAGGGATAAGATGAAACTGGTGCTGCGTGATCTTGGGGTTCCATTTTACGATCCATATTTGATCGTTCAGAAAACAGAGGGAAGAATGGCGGAGGATGATTTCTGGCTTAAGATCGAGAGATAGGAGGAGTGACGATGATTGAGCTGTTTGAACAAAATGAACGAATGCAGGACCGTCAGTCCTCAAAAGGAAACCAGTTGAAATGGGAAAATGCAGGAATTTGGTACAAAGCAGATTATACGGGATACGAAGGGATGGCAGAGTATATGATCTCTCATTTACTGATAAAATCCACTTTAAAACCAGAAGAGTTTGTGCGGTATGATCTGGAAGAAATTAAGTATAAACGTCAGGTCTATCAGGGAGTAAAAAGCCGTACTTTTTTATCGGAAGACTGGCAGATCATAACCTTGGAGAGACTGTTTCAGAAAATGTATGGAAATAGTCTGAACCGAATGCTCTGGCAAATGGATGATGCGCAGCAGCGGCTGCGTTTTCTGGAAGAACAGGTGGAACGGATGACCGGTTTAAGAGGATTTGGCATTTATCTGAATAAATTACTTACAATAGATGCCATTTTTCTTAATGAAGACAGGCATACACACAATATTGCTGTTTTAATGAATGGAGCAGGAATGTTTAAATACTGTCCGATCTTTGATAATGGTGGCGGATTACTGTCAGATACAACATTGGATTATCCATTAGGAGAAGATCCTTTTGATCTTATAAAGGAAGTTCAGGCAAAAACAGTAAGCTCCGATTTTGATGAGCAGTTAGATGCTTCAGAACGTCTATATGGATGTAATTTAAAATTTTTCTTTACGAAGCGAGATGCAGATAAATTGGTAAAACAGGCAACGGGATATTCTGATGAAGTGAAGGAACGTGTACAGACGCTCCTTCACCGGCAGATTGATAAATATGCATATCTAATTCACACCTCATGATAAAATTCACACACCATAGGGTAAATGGTCTTATATTTCCTATATACAGGCTCATAAGCTTTTACCGCATCAGGATTCGGATTCAGCACAGTACATCCCCCTTTTTCTTCTAATACATGGATAAAGGACTGGTAATCCGGGATAATGCTTTCGGCCAGGAAAACACTGGACGCAATGGCAAGTGCAGGAAGCAGGTCCGGGTCTTTGTAAACGTGGACGGGAAGTCCCATTACATTGCTTAAGATCTGGCACCAAGCAAGTTCCCTTGCTCCGCCGCCGATGATGGAAAGTTTTACTGCAGGATGATTAAAAAGCTCTAAGCCGTGGCGGATGGAAAAGGCCACTCCTTCTAATACGCTTCCGGCCATGTCTGCGGCAGAGGTATCCTGACTTAAGCCAAGGAAGGAGGCGCGGATGTGGCTGTCCATAATAGGGAAGCGCTCACCGGTAAGATATGGCAGAAAGAAAACGCCGTGGCTGCCGGGAACATGACCCTTTAAAAGGTGGGAAATATAGGCAAAATCCGGTTTGTGATCCAGTTCGCGGGATAAGATCCGGGCAATAAAGCGGTGTACATTTCCACCGTTTAAAAATGGTACTACATTGATATACAGATTTTTCTGCATAGCAGCCAGGTTAAAACCTCCCCCTTCACTGTCCATGCGGCTCTTTGAAACCGCTGCTACCCAGCTGGAAGTGCCCAGGTTTACGTTATATTCCCCAGGGGATAAAATACCGCTGGCAAGTGTAGTAGCCCCTGCATCTCCTGTGCCTGCGTAAACTTTTGTGCCAGGCAGATAGCCGGTATCAGCAGCCCCGGTTTCCGTTATTACGCCTGCAAGCTCGTGGGAATGGAGAAGCTTTGGAAATTTATTGATATCCAGTCCGGCACCGTTTATAAGGCATTGGGACCATGTTTTATATTCCAGGTCCATAGCTCCTGCAGTAGCGCAGGCCGTCATGTCGCCGATGAAATTTCCCGTCAGTTTTGCCACTACGTAGTCTTTGGAACTGATGAGAAATGCAGTTGTCTGGGTGTAGATCTCCGGCTCATTTTCCTTTAACCACAGGATTTTTGCAAGAGGCATGGAACCGTCAAAATGATTTCCCGTTACAGCGGTAATGGTATCGCTGCCAACTGCATTTTCAATGGTTTCTGCCTGTGCGCCCGCCCGCCCGTCAGAGTAGAGAATGGCATTTCCCAAAGCTCTTCGGTCACTTCCAATTGGTATCACATCCTGCATCTGGCCGGAAAAAATAAGGGCGGAAATTTCTTGTGCCGGTATTTTCCCTGTAAGAGCATGGGATAAGGTGCAGAAAGCACTGTACCATTCTTCCGGATCCTGTTCCTTAAAACCATTCTTTTCTATTGTATGGAGCACCTGGCTTCCTGTAAAAACAGGTTCTCCATCGTCACGTACAGCTACCGCCTTTACTGCGGTAGTCCCGATATCAAAGGTTGCAACCAACATAGTTTCTTACCTCCTAAGGTCATTCAGCCTGCAATATTTCAGCACATTTTCCAGCCCGGTCAGTCCATGGCGGAATGGTTATGATCTTACGGTCAATTTTTTCCTGCACCGATCTTCTGGATCACAACAGCAAGTATGATAATTCCGCCGGTAATGATGTTCTGCATAAAGCTTGGCATCTGCAAAATGGTCAGGCCGTTGGCAAGAACTGCCAGAACAGCCGCGCCGATCAATGTTCCCACTACACAGGGCACACCGCTTTTAGATACAGTACAGCCGATAAATACGGCTGCATAAGACTGGAGAAAATAGCCTTGTCCGGCTGTGGTGTTGGCAGAACCAACCCTGGAAGCCACTAAAGCTCCTGCAAGACCTGCAATAGCCCCGCATAAGGAAAATGCCAGTACCCGGTAACGGAAAATAGGGATTCCTGCTACTTCTGCGGCCTCCCTGCTGCCGCCGATGGCATACAGCTTCCGGCCCGGAGCAGTATGTCCCATGAAAACATAAAAAGCCATGTATAAAATAACGGCTATCAAAGTAATAAATGGAATACCTGCGATCTTTAAAATGCCGGGAATGGTAAATGCCTTTGGAATACCATTAAATACCGTAGTGCCGCCGGTCAGCCCGTAGATCACGCCATCCAGAACAGTTCCCATACCGAGAGTAGTGATAAAAGATAAAATCTGGAAACGGGCAACAACAATACCATTTATACAGCCAACCAAAAGACAGATCAGGGCGGCAGTTAAAAAACAGAGTACCACAGGAACCTGACGGATGGATAGCAGAGCAGCGATCACACCTCCCAGACTTACAATATTTCCAACGGATAAGTCAAATTCATTGATGGTCATAACAAAAGTAGCTCCAAGAGCCACCATAGCCAGCGGTGCCGCCTGTCTGCTGATGTTAAGAAAGTTTTTGACGGTGCAGAAAGAAGCCGGGCGGAGAATAGAAAAAATAAGGATAATGACCGCCAGTGCAGCTACGGTCCCATAATGTTTAAATGCTTTCATCTTCATGTACTTCCTCTCTTTCTGCTTCATAACAGCAGGACAGTATGTCTGCCGGCTTTAAATTCTTATTTGGAAAGATCTTCCGTATTTTCCCGGATGCCATAACTGCGATCTCATCAGCCACTTCCAAAAGCTCTGTAAGGTCCGATGAAACGTAGAGAACGGCTTTATTTTCTGATGCCTGGGTGCGCAGCAGGCTGTGAATCTGCTGTCTGGTGGCAACATCTACGGCCTGCGTAGGTTCATCGCACAGCCAGATGGAGGGGGATGTAAGCAACGCTTTTGCAAACACCACTTTCTGCTGGTTGCCGCCGGATAATTCACAGGCTGGCTGGGAAGTGCCGGTGCAGCGGATCTTTAAGGCATTTATCATGCCATTTGCTGCAGAAACAGCAGCGCCCATTGAAAAAATCCCCTTTTTGGAATAATGGTCAATAGAAGAAAGGTTCATGTTTTCTTCCACTGTAAAGGACGGGATCATGGCTTTGCGCCGTCTGTCTTCGCAGATAAAGGCGATTCCCTTTTTAATAGAATCCACAGGAGATGGCTTTTTCACCATTTTCCCGCTGATCTCAATGGTCCCGCCGGATATGCGCCGGATGCCGTAGATGCATTCTAAAAATTCCGTCCGCCCACTGCCGCAGAGACCGAACATTCCGGTGATGCGTCCAGTATGGACAGTGATAGTGGCATCCTTTACAATGTGGTCGGCGGAGGAGAGATGGGAAATGGTAAGTGCGGGGGTGCCGGAGTGGATATTTGCCGTAGCCGATGCCAGGATATTTACAGCAGAATCATTTTCCTTCTCATTCCCACTCATCAGCCGTACCAGCTCCTTCTGGCTGGTAGAACCTGTATCACAGGTGCTTACCAGTTCCCCGTTTCGAAGCACTGTCACCCGGTCTGTCAGTGTCATGATCTCTTCCAGTCTGTGGGTCACATAAAGGACTGCAGTCCCATTTGCCTTCAGGTTCTTTATAATAGAAAACAATAAATTCGCTTCCTTATCAGAAAGAGAAGCAGTAGGCTCATCTAAGATCATTAACTTACAGTCGCTCATCATGGCCCGCAGGATCTCTACGCATTTTTTCTGGGCCGGAGTCATCTGGGAAATAGATTTTTTCAGGTCTAAACAGATCCCTAGTTCAGTGGCCTTTTTTAACGCCGCTTTTTCCATTTCCTTCCACTGGATCAGACCGTTTTTCCGGGGATAAGGCCGTCCAAGCCAGATGTTTTCCAGGGCGGAAAATGCAGGTATCAGTACATGATCCTGGAAAATGATATTGATTCCCAGCTCACGGCTTTGTACCGGGCCGAATTCAGCAGGAAAAGAAACACCGTTCCAGGTCAGCTCCCCATTGCTTTTTGTATACACGCCGCCTAAGATCTTGATGAACGTAGATTTTCCGGCGCCGTTTTCACCTACCAGGCCGTGGATCTCCCCTTCCTTTAAAGAGAGATCCAGACCCTTAAGGGCATATACACCATTAAATGATTTGTCTAGTTTCCTTGCTTCTAACAGCATTTTTGCCACCTGCCATTTTCCATGATCTGATCATAACCTGTATCAGCCAAAACTCCCGGACTCATCTGGGCCGCCTGGGAAAATTCATACTGTTACTGTGCGTTTTCCTGGGTAATAAGCTCTGCAGGAGCGTACATTTCACCTTTTTCAATGGTTTCTCCTGCATAATATTTTTTCATCTGCTGGCAGACGATTTCTGCCATACCTTCAAAATTCTGCTTTACAGTTGCCTTTAAGCAGGAGCCATCTTTGATCATCTGTACTGCCTGTTCATTTCCGTCAACACCGGTAACGATCACTTCGTCACGTCCTGCTTCAGCTAATGCTTTTGCAGCGCCGATAGCCGGTTCATCCCATGCTGCGAAAATGGCAGTTACAGAATCCTTATCAGGATTTGCAGTCAGCAGGTTAGCGGTGATCTCTTCTGCATCATTAATGGGCTGTTCAGCCGGTACATGCTGTTCTGTGATCAGTTTAATATCCGGATATTCTTTGATAATGTCATCAAAAGCTTCACAACGTTTCACAACACCTGGATGAGGTCTGTGGGTGAGAGCGATCACAGTGCCTTTTTTGCCCATCAGGTCATCAAAGAGGTAGCGGATGATCAGTTCGCCCATCTGGTAGTTGTCGCTGGTAGCATTGACCTGCATTCCTTCAATAAAACCGCTGTCGCAGCCAAATACCGGGATATCTGCGTCGAAGGCTTCTGTCAGCTGATTGGCAACCTGGTTGGGATCAGCGCTTACTAAAACAATACCGTCAGTGCCGGAAGAAACCACATCTTCAATACGGCTTGCAAGTTCTGCAAAATCATTGGCAGTGTCGATAACGAACACTTCTGCGCCTTCAGCCTCTAAATTATCTTTGATAAAACCAGTCATCTGGTTGGTGGTGACAGAAGTAAGATAAGGTGTCATAACAGAGATCTTTTTACCTGCAAGAGCAGAGCCGTCAGCAGCTTTTGCAGCGACTTCGCTGGAAACGTCACCTTCAGAAGCTTTTTCAGCATCAGCAGCGGATTCTGTCTGTGTGGTGGTCTCAGCCTTGGCGATAGTAGTTTCATCTGCTTCAGTAGAGCAGCCTGTAAGCAGAATGCCGGTCAGTGCTGCAGCTGCAGCCAGAGTTAAGAAATTACGCATTTTTTTCATAGTGTTCGCCTCCTGAAATAAAGATGTTCTCGTAAAATCAAGTACAAAAAGATTCCGAGAGTATATAAAGTTTTTGTTTGCCGGAATACATCTGGAAAATCATTTTGGAAATAAAAAATCCCGGACATGACTTTTACATCATGCCCGGGACGAATTGTTCGTGGTGCCACCCGAATTCACAGATATGGTTAACATTTGTAGTCCACTCATTTTTTTCAAAAATGGTTACTTACTCATGTTTTTTAACCCTGATATTAACAAAAAAAGCAGCTACTCCATAACCGGAATAGCTGCCACCAATCTGTCTCATTTTCAGAGTACGGAAAGTTAAGAAAAATAAAACTTCGATACTCTTATCCTTTAACGCAGGAATCACGGCCTCAGCTACTTGTTTATCGCTTTCGCCTGGCGTCTCACAAACCCATTCCATAAGGAACTCCATACTGCTTTCCACCACCAGCAGCTCTCTGTGATTTCATTCCAGATGTACTCTCTTTGCTCATCGACTTTACGTTTGAATTTTATGGTAATAAAGTAGCACAAATTATAATGACTGTCAATTATAAAATTATAAATTTGAGGATTTTGAAATTTGATTTATAAGGTGAAATTAAAAGATTTTCTAAAGATTGCAGATATTGCATTGACCAGACAGCAGGCATGTTGTAACATAGTGATAACGAAAAAATCATATCACCGTACGCACCGCGTACGCCTCAGAAATTTGGGCACAACTGACAAAAAAACTTCTTACAAAACCAGGCACAGAAAGATTCTGGGAGAATATAAATGAAAAACGGAGGAATGATCAAATGACGAGAGCCGAATTAAAGCGCAATGCGCGGGAAAAACTTGGAGGAAAATTGTTTGGACCTAACTGGGTCAATGCAGTCCTCGTAATGGCCATTTTCTATATACTGACAACAGCAATAAACGGCATCACAGGCTTAGGTACCCTGATCATGCTGGTGATCGGAGGCCCTTTAAGCTACGGAGTAGCAAAGCTGTTCTTACAGCAGTGTGATGACGGACAGAAAATAAACCCAACAGAAGTATTCAAAGGCTTTTCAGAAGATTTCGGTGGAAGCTTTATCCTATACCTGTTAAGATACCTTTTCATTGCCTTATGGTCCATTCTGCTGATCATTCCAGGTATTATGAAAATGTATTCTTACTCTATGGCATTTTTTATAAAGGCAGATCATCCGTCCTATGACTGGAGAGAATGCCTGGATGCCAGCAGCGAACTGACCTATGGACATAGGTGGGAGCTGTTTGTGCTGGATCTTAGCTTCATCGGCTGGCAGATCGTAGGAAGTCTGTGTTTAGGTATTGGAACTTTCTGGGTCAACGCTTACAGAGAAGCGACTATTGCTGAGTATTACAGATATTTTGAAAGTAATCAGATGATGGACAGAGATTTCTAACATAAATGAGTCCAAAAGAAAAACAAGCGGCTGCGCCAAGCAGACTAAAGGGCATCTCACAGCGAGATGCCCTTTTTAACCCTTTTTAATTACTGCTGAGCCTTATACTGTTCTAATGCAGTTGCCAGCTGGTCAGGACAGGAAGTTGGGCGTGGGCCGCACTTGATGCCTTTTAAACGCTTGATAGCTTCATCAATATCCATTCCTTCAACCAGTGCTGCAACGCCCTGGGTGTTGCCGGAGCAGCCGCCTACAAAATGAACATCAGTTACCTTATTGTCCTTTACTTCAAAAGAGATGGCTCTTGAACAGACGCCGTGGGTTGTATAATTCATCCTAAGTACCTCCTGATTTTCATAAATGGCCAACAGAAAAGTGTGCCAGTCAGTTCTTGACGGGCAGAAGCCAAACTGTTACCATGTATCTGTGTACGTTTCTATTTGTACACATGTATAACGTTATGGTTCATGTTGTTGCATGACCCGCAACAGTGTACTTTTCATTATGCTTCATGTAAATAAGATTGTCAAGTTGGAGGAAAAAGAATGATCGGAATTATCGGGGCCATGGACGAAGAAGTGGCAATGTTAAAGGAAAAGCTTACAGAGGTTCAGGTAGAAACAAAGGCTGCTATGGACTTTTATAAAGGAAAGTTGGAAGGAAAGGACGTAGTGGTAGTCCGTTCCGGTATCGGTAAGGTAAATGCGGCAATGTGTGCCCAGATCCTGGCAGATGTATACCATGCAGATCATGTGCTCAACACAGGCATCGCAGGTTCCTTAAAGGCAGAGATCAATATTGGAGATATCGTGCTGTCTACAGATGCACTGCAGCATGATATGGACGCCAGGGCATTTGGCTATGAGCCGGGCCAGATCCCAAGAGTGGATACGCTTTCCTTTAAGGCAGATGAGAAAATGCTTTCTCTTGCAAAGGAATGCTGTGAAAAGGTGAATCCGGAGATCGGCGTATTTACCGGAAGAGTTGTTTCAGGTGACCAGTTTATTTCTGATAAAGAGAAGAAAAAATGGCTTACTGATACCTTTGCAGGCTACTGCACAGAAATGGAAGGCGCAGCTATCGCCCAGGTATGCTATTTTAATCATATTCCATTCCTTATTGTAAGAGCAATCTCTGATAAGGCAGATGACAGCGCATCTATGGATTATCCAACCTTTGAGGCACAGGCCATCCGCCACAGCGTAAACTTAATGGCAGAGATGATCCGCTGCTTTTAAGTGAAGAAGTATCATAGAAAAAATAATACAAACAGCCAGTTATCAATGTATTTCAGACCCGGTTCAGAATCGTTTCGTGGGAGAATTTGACGAACGATTTTAAGGGTTCTCAACTTCCAAAATAAAAAGCCGTCGTTATAATAAAGCTTACCGAATGACACAGGCCTGCAGGTGTGTCTGCCGGAATGATCATTCTGCAATGGATCAATGAAATTTGCAGACAGTAAAACAGAAAGGGGAGCTTAATTATGATGAGCTTTTTACAGACAGGAAAAGCATTGTATGTGCTGGCGGTTATCTGCTTTGGAGGTATTTTTGTACGGCTGGCAGCCGGAAGCTTCTACAAAAAAATGATAAAAGAAAGCGCAAATATGGCGCTGACCAAGAACCGGTATTTGCGGAATCTAAAACAGAACGCAGAAGATACATACAGGATCAATATGGGCATGAATAATGCAGCAGTGTATTTACAGAGACAGCTTGGAAATCTGAAATTTTTAGGTTTTTCTTTATCTGGACTTGAAAATCTGGCGGGCCAGCTGACGCTGTTAAGCTTCCTGGCTGGTGGCGTATGTGCATTTCTTTCTTATTGGAACCGCAGCGATAATTCATACATCGTTCTTTACGGTGCAGCAGGGATTTTAGGTGGAATGCTTACCGTTGTAGCCGATTACGGTGTAAATCTAGAAGGAAAGAGAAACCAGCTCCTTATCAGCCTTCAGGATCATCTGGAAAATGTAATGTGGCCAAGGCTGGAACGGGAAAGCGGCAGCGAGCGTTCCAGCGCAGCTGCAGAAGCAGAGGAACGCCGTGAAAATGGAAATGTGCGCACTATTGGCAGAGACCGTGACAGGAGACTTTCCGGTGCCAGAAGAGGGGCAGAGCAGACTGCGGCAAGCAGGGAAAATGCCCGTGAGGCAGCAAACCGGGACAAAAAAGAGGACCGGTCAGCTAAAGACTGGCTGGATGATCTGAACCCGGAGCAGAAACGGATGCTGGGGGAAATGTTAAAGGAATTTCTGTAAGTATATATAATCTGTAAGTATACAAAAGGTCCGCGTAAATGCGGATCTTTATAAAATGATACAAAGGAGTAAAGAAAAAGTTTATGGCAACACATTTTTCTGCTGTCGGGCAGATCAGGCAATTTGCAGGAGAGGCAGCAGCTGATATCAGGGAATTAAGGCGGTTTTTAAAGAAAGAAAAGGCACTTAAACTTATCTGCCTGTCCCTGATCGTAGTCTGCTGGGGATTAAAGATCGTTTATGATGATATTTTTATTGACAGTGAGATCATGAGTCTGGAGCCATATGCACTGCTTCAGTCCTAGTATGGAAGCAGGCGCTTCAGCCTGATCTTTACGAAAAAAATATTTCATATGATCCGGCTGGTTCCCTATTTATCCAATCTGCTGACAGCTGCTTTTCTTTTTCTGGCTGCACTTTTGTTTGCATTTTGCCTGCAGACATGGATCCCAGTCCTGAAAAAGAAACCATATGATAAGGGACTGCTGTTAGCAGCTGCCTTTTTTGTAACAGCGCCGTCCCTTGCAGAACAGTATGCCTATACGCTCCAGGCTTTTGAGATCACATTATCTATGTGCATCTGCATGATCGCAGTGTATTGCGCCGGGAGAGCGGTTTATGGAAATGGTTCGGTGATCTGGTATCTGGCAGCGGTGCTGCTTCTGGTATGGACATTAGGCTCTTATCAGGGGTTTTGCGTCTGCTATATGGCACTGGTGTTGATCTCATTTCTGGGAAACTATGAGACAGATATGCATAAGGGGCAGGAAGAAGCCTTTCTTTATGGTATCCGACAGGTTATCATTTTTATTATAGGATTTATCTTATATTTCCTTACAGCTTCATTTTTGTGCAGGATCAAAGGCGGGGACTCCAGTTATGTGGATGCCATGTTTATGTGGGGCACTTTAAATAAGGCAGAGTGCCTGCATTATGTAAAGGATGAATTCCGTGCATTGTATTGCGGTGTGGTGCCGGTCCTTTATAATCGTTTTTTTGGCATAATGGCATTTTGTTGTACCATATTTCTGGCTGTCCGCAGTGTGAAGCTGCATTTTAAGAAATGGTATTGGTATTTTCTTGGGCTGTTCCTGTTATTTGCGTCACCTATGTTTGTTACCCTGTTAAGCGGAATGCGGACACCAATACGTGGACAGTTGGTATTTCCTCTTCTTTTAGGGGCTTTTGCCTGCATTTTTTATTGTTTTGCAGTGGGATGCCTGGAGCGTTTTAAGGGCTTTTCCGTAAAACCCCGCTGTGTTGTTGTTTCCATTCTTTTTGTGGCAATGTTTTATCAGTCATGGGTGCAGGGAATGGATCTGGTACAGTTAAACCAGACCCTTCATGATACGTTGGTCAATGACCGGATCATCGCACAGCAGATGTATGGGGATATCCGCCGTGTGGCTGACCGCTCTGATATGCAGAACTGTCCAGTGGTTTTTGTAGGAACACGCAGCGCCAGAATACCAAATACAGCGGCAAGAGGAGAAGTGATCGGATATTCCTATTTTGATTTTGGACTGACCAATATCGGGATCAATAATCGGACAACGGGCTTATTTAACCTTATGGGACTGAACCTGGCAACACCTACAGTGGAAGAATATGAACAGGCGCTGCAGGAAGCAGCAGATAAGCCATGCTGGCCTGCAAAGGAGTCGGTTTTCCTTCTGGATGACGGCTGTGTGGCTGTAAAGCTTTCAGAGTAAAAAAGTCCGTTAAAAATTACAATAACAGGTTATGGAATTGGTAGTGTAAATATGCTATACTAGCACATAGTTGGGAAAATTTTCACAAATCTCAAAAGTATGCAATCAGAAAAGGAGAGCGGGAACATGAGTAAGGAAGTTGTATTCGATTATTCAAAAGCCACCGGTTTTATTTCAGCTGAAGAGATGGCTAACTTCAAAAAAACAGTTATGGCAGCAAAGGAGACTTTGTTAAGTAAAGAAGGTGCTGGAAACGACTATCTTGGCTGGATCGATCTTCCTGTTGATTATGATAAGGATGAGTTTGCAAGAATTAAAAAGGCAGCAGCAAAGATCCAGGGCGATTCAGATGTTCTGCTGGTAGTAGGGATCGGCGGTTCCTATTTAGGAGCAAGAGCAGCTATCGAATTTTTAAGCAACAGCTTTTACAATGTGCTGTCTAAGGAAGTCCGCAAGACTCCTGAGATCTATTTCGTAGGAAACAGCATCAGCAGCAAGTATATTGCAGACCTTAAGAAAGTTCTGGCTGGAAAGGACTTCTCTATCAATATCATTTCCAAGTCCGGCACCACCACAGAGCCGGCTATCGCATTCCGTGTATTTAAGGAAATGCTGATCGAAAAATATGGCAAAGAAGAGGCTGCAAAGCGTATTTATGCAACCACAGACCGTGCAAAGGGCGCTTTAAAGAACCTGGCAGATGAAGAAGGCTACGAAGAGTTCGTAGTTCCAGATGATGTAGGCGGACGTTTCTCCGTTCTTACAGCAGTAGGTCTGCTTCCAATCGCTGTATGTGGTGCTGATATTGATAAGCTGATGGAAGGTGCTGCTTCCGGCCGTAAGAAAGCACTGGAAACTCCTTACGAAGAAAACCCGGCTCTTCTGTACGCAGCAGTTCGCAATATTCTGCTGCGCAAGGGTAAAGCAGTAGAGATCGTAGCAAATTATGAGCCAAGCCTTCATTATGTATCTGAGTGGTGGAAGCAGCTGTTTGGTGAAAGCGAAGGAAAAGACCAGAGAGGTATTTTCCCTGCAGCAGTAGATCTGACCACAGACCTGCACTCCATGGGACAGTTCATCCAGGACGGCGCACGCATCATGTTTGAAACCGTTATCAATGTAGAAGAATCTCCAGAAGAGATCGTTCTGAAAAAAGAGGATGTAGATACCGATGGTATGAACTATCTTGCCGGAAAGACGGTAGATTTCGTAAATAAGAGTGCCATGAATGGAACTATTCTGGCTCATACAGACGGAAATGTACCAAACCTGATGGTAAAGGTACCAGAGCAGAATGAATTCTATTTAGGTGAATTATTCTACTTCTTTGAATTTGCCTGCGGCGTAAGCGGCTACATTTTAGGTATCAACCCATTTAACCAGCCAGGCGTAGAAAGCTACAAGAAGAACATGTTCGCCCTTCTTGGAAAGCCAGGTTATGAAGCTCAGAGAGAAGAGCTGTTAAAGAGACTGTAAAATATAGCCGGATGTAAAACTTATTTACAGCACTGCACGGGGAGTCACTGAAAAGTGGTTCCCCGTTTTTTATGACGCGGCAGATGGAAATTTAGACAAGTGAAAGGGGCGGATAATTATTGTGGATTATACTAGACGTAAAACGGTTCAAATGGTAGAATGAGCGTAGATTACGTTGCAACAACGAAAGGAGAATTATAAAAATGGGCATGATAGAAACAAAGACAGCTAATGCCATTCGTGTATTATCGGCTGATGCTATCCAGAAGGCAAAATCCGGACATCCGGGACTTCCTTTAGGATGTGCTTCTGCAGCATATGAATTATGGGCTAACCATATGAGACATAATCCGGCAGATCCACAGTGGGTGGACAGAGACCGTTTTATCCTTTCCGGCGGACATGGCTCTATGCTGCTGTATTCATTATTCCATTTATTTGGCTATGGAAACTTATCTATGGATGATTTAAAGAACTTCCGTCAGGTAGGTTCCTTAACTCCGGGACATCCTGAGTATGGTCATACAGTAGGTGTAGAAGCTACCACAGGACCGTTGGGACAGGGAATGGGCATGGCTGTAGGTATGGCTATGGCAGAGGCTCATTTAGCTTCCGTATTCAACAAAGACGATATTAAGATCGTTGACCATTACACCTATGTACTGGGCGGAGACGGCTGTATGATGGAAGGACTTTCCTCTGAGGCATTCTCTTTAGCAGGTACTTTAGGACTTGGAAAACTGATCGTTCTCTATGATTCCAACAATATTTCCATTGAAGGAAATACTGACATTGCATTTACAGAAGATACTGCAAAGCGTTTTGAGTCCTATGGATTCGGCGTATTCCAGGTAGAGGATGGAAATGATTTTGCAGCTATCGGTGCAGCTATCGAAGCAGCTAAGGCTGATACCCAAAGACCTTCCCTTATCGTTCTTCATACCCAGATCGGATACGGCTGCCCGGCTAAGCAGGGCAAAGCATCTGCACACGGTGAGCCTCTGGGTGAAGAGAACATCATTGCCATGAAGGAAAACTTAGGCTGGGAGAGCATGGAACCATTCTATGTACCTCAGGATGTTTATGATCACATGGATAAGGTAAAAGAAAGCTTAAAGGCACCGGAAGAAGACTGGAATGCAAGATTTGCAGCATACTGTGAGAAGTATCCGGAAATGAAGGAGCTTTGGGATCAGTATCATGACAAAAACCTGCCTAAGAAGCTTTGGGATAATGAAGAGTTCTGGTCCTATGAGGACAAGCCACAGGCAACCAGAAATCTGTCCGGTGAGCTGTTAAATAAGATCAATAAAGTGGTTCCGAACCTGTTTGGTGGTTCCGCTGACCTGGCTCCTTCCAATAAGACCAATTTAAAGGGCGAAGGCGACTTCTCTAAGGCTGATTATGCTGGAAAGAACCTGCACTTTGGCGTAAGAGAGCAGGCAATGACTGCTATTGGAAATGGTCTGGCTCTTCACGGCGGCGTGATCCCTTATGTAGCGACTTTCTTTGTATTCAGTGATTATATGAAGCCAGTTGCAAGACTTTCATCCCTGATGCAGGTGCCGTTAGTTTATGTCCTGACCCATGACAGCATCGGTGTAGGCGAAGACGGACCGACCCATGAACCCATCGAGCAGTTAGCTATGCTGCGCGCACAGCCTAACTTCCATGTATTCCGTCCAGCAGATGCTAAAGAGACTGCAGCAGCATGGTACAGCGCTATTACCTCTGAAAAGACACCTACTGCTCTGGTACTGACCAGACAGAACCTGCCTCAGTTAGCAGGAACTGGCCGCGATGCGATCAAGGGCGCTTACATTGTAGCTGATTCTGCAAAGGAAACTCCGGATGCGATCATCATTGCTACCGGTTCTGAGTTAAGCTTGGCAGTAGAAGCAAAAGAACTGCTGTTAAAGGATGGAATGGATGTGCGTGTTGTATCCATGCCATGTATGGATCTGTTTGAGGAGCAGAGTGCAGAATACAAAGAGTCTGTTCTTCCAAAGGCTGTAAGAAAGAGAGTTGCAGTAGAAGCACTTTCCGACTTTGGCTGGGGACGTTATGTAGGTCTTGACGGTGCAACTGTATGCATGGAAGGCTTTGGCGCTTCCGGTCCTGCAGCACAGCTGTTTGAAAAGTTTGGATTTACAGCAGAGCGTGTTGCTGAAACTGTGAAGAGTCTGTAAGTAAAACGTGAAAATCAGGGGATGCGTTTTTGACGCACCCTGATATCGGGATAATTAAAATTCCCCGGTAACTGCCTGAAAATGGCAGCTGCCGGGGTATTTTTTGTGCCTGGGATGGGCACTTGCATGATGAGGAAGTTTGCCACAAGCGACCGCACAAAAGGCGCGGTTAGCTAGTACATCGTTTCGTAAATAACTGTACTGATCACGTAGGATGCGGATTTGAGTGTGCAGGTCTAAAAACGCAGGCGTAGCGGGCTACGCTGAGGCTTTTAGGCCTGTGCAATCAGATTCGCAGACAAGTGAGTGGTATAGTTATTTCGAAAACGATGTACTTGTTATTCCTCGATCACCTGTATTTCCAGGTAATCAAAATCCACTGTTTCAATAAAATTATCCTGGGTAAACCGGGCTTTGGCGTGATATTTAAAATCCTGGACAGTAGAATCCAGCCACATAGGCTTTTCCAGGTCAAACTTATAGCAGATCTCATCTAAACAGTTAAAAACCATCTGCGTTCTGGAAATAGAATAGTCACCGCAGCAGGCTACCATATCCTTCACCAGATGGTTATCCTTCATGATCTTTCCCCACATCCGAAACATGTATTTCCCAGCCTTTCTTTTTTGTTAAGTGTTACATGTCAGTATAGCATATATTGATGAGATGTGTACAGAAGGAAAAACACATCTTATCTGCATATAAAAGATAGAATTATATGCAGATAAGATTGCTTTTTCTGCATATGATATGGTAGAATCATATGCAGAAAGGCGGTGCCGTGATGAGGTATTTTGACTATTCATTTTTAAATAATGGATTACTTCCAGCTAATTTAGTAAACCTTACTGCCAATATCGCAGAACTAAAAACAATGGCAGGCGTACGAAAAGAAGAATATATACAGATATTTACTGAATTAGAGGCTGTAGCAAAAGTACAGTCAATTAAAAGTTCTAATGCCATTGAAGGTATTGTGACCAGTGATGAACGTATTGCAGAGATCGTTAATCAGAACAGTGCGCCATTAAATCATAATGAAGCTGAGATTGCTGGATATCGTGATGCTTTAAATGAGATTCATTTAGGGTATGAACATATTGATTTTCGTGAAGCTGATATTTTGCGTCTGCATGAGATTTTAATGCAGTTTACAGGAAATGGTATCGGTGGTCAGTATAAGACGGATGATAATGTGATTCTGGAAATTGACGCGGAAGGCAGACGAAAGGTTCGGTTTCATCCCACATCAGCGTTGGAAACACCAGAAGCAATGGAACAGCTGACCCTTGCATATATGGATGCCCGCAGTGATGCCAATATTAATCAATTATTGCTTATTCCCTGTGTTATCCTAGATTTCCTTTGTATTCATCCGTTTCGGGATGGAAATGGAAGAATGTCCCGGCTGTTATCCTTATTATTGCTTTACAAAAACGGGTTTGATGCTGGAAAATATGTGTCGTTTGAAGAACAGATAAATAATTATAAAGTGTATTATTATGAGTCATTACGAAAGTCATCAATAGACTGGGGGAAAAATGAAAATTCATATTTTCCATTTATTGAAAATTTCCTGTCAACGCTCTATATGTGTTATAAAGAGCTGGACAAACGTTTTGCTATTGTAAATGGCAGGAAAATCACCAAAAAAGCCCGAATAGAGTCTACGGTGTTAAATAGTCTGACACCTATTTCTAAATCAGAAATATGCAAAATATTACCAGATGTCAGTCCGACTACAGTGGAAGCTGTTTTAGGAGAAATGGTAAAAACAGGAAGTATACAACGAGTTGGATCGGGGCGTATGACAAGATATATTAAGGCATGAATGAATAGAGAAAGTTGCATTGTTAAATGAGAAATTCTTGAGATAAACAGGAGTGTACTTGCGTTGACGTATCAATGCGTTATTTCTGCATTTTTTCTGATAACGCCAATCGTCTAAACAATAGATAACGCCAATCGTCTAAACCATCCCTTGCCCTGTTACTGGTTTTGTAGTAAGCTATAACTAATGACAAAATCCCCCGAAATTCGGGCGGTAAGGAGGTACTGGGCGGTGGAGCAGGCTATTACTGATTATGTGAAATTTTTGGCAGATGCCAGGGATGCGGTGTATCGTCTGAATAATGATCAGGCGACAGCAAAGCAGTTAAAAGAACAGGGAGAGCGTCAGGAAAAAGAACTGACAGCTGCAAAAAAAGCAGTGACAGATTCGGTGAACCAGACTATAAAAAAACGGCGCAGTGAGATCGATTCAAGTTATGATAAAGAGATCGCAAAAGGTCAGGAACGACTGAAAAAGGCCAGAACCCAGCGTGAAAAAGCTAAAAATAAGGGAATGAAAGAACGGATTGCAGAGGAAACCAGTGTGCTGAGAGAGCATAACCGTGACCTGCAGGTACAGATGAAGACTATGTTCCAGAAAGACAAGGTTCCTGCATTTTGCCGTACTACATTTTATTATTCCCTGTATTATGCAAGAGGGCTTAAGGAACGGCTGATCGGTTTTATTACTTTTCTGATCTGCTTTTTAGTGCTTCCATGCGGTATTTATTTCCTGCTTCCGGACCGGAAGATATGGTATCTGGTGCTGGTTTATTTTGCAGATATCATCATTTTCGGTGGCTTGTATGTGACCATTGGAAACAGAAGCCGGTCCCGTTACCATGATGCCTTAAAACAGGGACGGGAGATCCGGAACCTGTTAAATTCCAATGAAAAGAAGATCAAAGTTATTACACACAGCATTGAAAAAGACGGCAATGAAGATATTTATGATCTGGAAAAATATGATGACGAGATTGCCTGCGCACAGCAGGAGCTGTCTGATATAGCGGCAAAGAAAAAAGATGCCATCAGTAGCTTTGAAAATGTGACAAAAAATATCATTGCTGATGAGATCGAAGGCAGCCACAAAGCAGAGATCGAAGAAAAAGAGCAGAAATTAAAAGAAGTAAATAATAACCTGGCAGAATTGGAAAACAGCATCCGTCAGCAGAATATCCATATTACAGACACTTATGGACCATATCTTGGAAAAGAGTATCTGGATACAGATAAGCTCATGGAATTGTCAAGGATTATCCAGGCTGGAACAGCGTCTAATATTACTGAGGCTATTGAAGTGGATAAAAATGGTCAGGGGAAGAACGAGTAAAAATTTAAAAAGTATATTGATATAAAAAGTCGGGTATGTCTGTTGCAGGCATACCCGTTTTTAACTGTTTTATGATGTAGTTTTGTCTATTTATATCCCGCTCTATGCAGTTCCCATGCAATATGGGCGCTTTCTTCCAGTTCTTCCAGGCAATAAAAAGCATCCATAACAGATTTTCCTGGAACAACAGGTCCATGGGCTTTTAAGAGATATCCATCGCTGGCAGCGGCCCTTCCACGGAAAGCGGCAAATAATTCCGGAGTTCCTGGTTTTTCGTAAGGGATGAGCCCAACGGTTCCAAGTTTCATTTTAAGGTAAGGGGTGTGATCTGGAATACAGTCTGTCTCATTCAGATCTGGAACAAAGCTCCAGAGAATGGAATAAGGGCTGTGGGTGTGGATCACGGCCTTGACATTTTCAGATTTTTCGTAAAGTGACAGATGGAGCGGCCATTCCTTACTTGGTTTACGGCCGGATATGTGAGTTCCGTCTGGCAGAAGGACAGAAAAATCCTCTTTTGTCAGAGTGCCAAAGCAGGTTCCGCTGGCGCTGACATAGATTTTTCCCTCATGATAAAAACTCATATTTGCGGAAGAACCAGATGTTTTTCCCCGTTCAAAAAGACTGCGCGCAGCCCATACAGCATCTTCTAATTTCTGTTCCAGTTCTTTATCCATTTCCATAAATATTAATCCTCCTGTTTTTATGATGTCCTCTCGGAGTCTTTCGTTCACCTGCTTTTGCGGCTGATTTTTTGCAAAATCAGGTATAGAAAGATTTCAAGAAAATATTGTGTATTTTTCAGAATCATTTAAGAGTTCTGGCCTGTCATAGAAAGTGCACGACCAAAAAAGTCTTCCTGACCAAAATTGCCGCTTTTTAGCACAAGCCGGATATCCGGCCTGGAAGCTGGCACCATGACTGGTACGCCGGGAGCAATGCTTTCTCCAATCTGGTAGGAAGAAAAATGCAGTCCCTTGGTAACTGCACCCGATGTTTCACCGCCTGCTGAGATAATACGGGTAAATCCATGTTCTACGGCTTTTTTTGCCAGATCTGCACAGACCTGCTCCAGCATAGATGCAATTTTTTCTCGCCCAAATTCCTGGGATTTGCGGACCATTTCCGATGTATCTGAACTATATATCAGCACAGCATGCTGCTCATCTGTATGAGCCTCTATAAATTCCCAAATCTGTTTTGGTGTCTGAATACCGTTTAACAGTGCCAGAGGATCCATGCGCAGAGCCGGCATATTCTGAGCCTTATACCATGCGATTTGGGAAAGTGTCATTTTAGAACAGCTTCCTGCAATGAGAAGAGCCTTTCCAGGAACTGCAGTTTCTGGAATCTGGTCGGATGTGCCAGAATTAGAAAGCAGATATTCTGCCAGTGGTTTTAAAAGACCGCTGCCGCCAGATAAAAATGGGAGATGACCGAAGCTTTTTGCAATTTTTTCACCATCTTCATCAGTTTCATAATCTGGGATCAGGTAGAACGGATCGTTATTTTCCGGTTCTTCCCATATGGTATTTCGCGGCAGAATCTGGCAGGTATAGTGGCTTTGAGGGCGCATTAATTCTGTGATCCGGCTATCCCACATGGGAGTTAACGGATGGTCTTTCATAGGACTTTCATCTAATGGAACGCCATTTACAAAAAGTATTCCATTTGAGACTGTCCGGCCGTTTACCGGAAGAGATGGACAAAGAAGGGAATAGGGAGCTTTCATTTGTTCCATCAGTGCATCGCATACAGGTCCAATGTTGCCCTGTGGAGTAGAATCAAAGGTAGAGCAGTATTTGAAATAGAGATGGGTGACGCCCTGCTCTAAAAGAAACCGTGCGGCGTGCAGGCTGTCAGAAACAGCCTGTGAAGTTTCCTGGGTCCTTGATTTTAAAGCAATAACAATAGCCTGGACTGGTTTTAGATCCTTTGTATTTTCCGGGATTCCATTATAAAGCTGTACGCTCATGCCTCCTTTTACGAGAAACGAAGCCGCGTCACTGGCTCCAGTAAAATCATCTGCAATACATCCTAAGATGGCCATATAAATATCCTCCTTAACGATATGACAATATAAATAATAATAAAGTCTGTTAAATAAAAATAGAGATACTTCCCCTAAATTATAAATAGCAAAAATGATGCCAGATCTGCAAAAGCTAGAATCATTCTGAGAAAACGCTAAAATACAGGAAAAATGAGAATCAGCCGCCTTGACATGAAATGTTGCAATGTTGTAATATGAACAAAAATATTGCAATTTGCGATGTGATGCAACAAACGAAAGGCGGGTTATGATCATGATACACTTACTGTTTGTAGTTCCTTATCCAGAACTGATGGAACAGGTAAAAGAGGTAGTAGCAAATCATCCGGAGAGGGAGAAGGTTAATGCAGATGTACAGGCACTGCGGGTAGATGAAATACCGGATATTCCGGCAGGGACTTATGATGCCATTATTGCCAGAGGCTATACAGCCCAGAAGACATTGACAAAATATTCAGAGACAACACCGACTATTCGTGTACATATTTCCGGTTATGATATTATCCGGTCAGTTTATGAATGCCGTGAAAAATATCATCCTAAAAAGATTGCAATATGTGGATTAGATGAAAGTTTGTCTGAGGCAGCCAGTGTATGTAAAATACTGGGAGTAGAGGCAAATGTATATGCTCCGGTGCGAAATCAGGATCTGCCGCAGGTATTAAATAAAGCTATAGAAGACGGTTGCGATGCTCTTGTAAGCGGTTATTCTGCCAATTTGCTTGCTGGTAAAATGGGCTTAAATTCTGTGGTGATCCAGACTGGTGCAGCGGCACTGTCTCAGGCGATGGATGAAGCTATTTATACGGTAGAACGTATCCGTCATGAGCGGGTTATTTCCCAGATGTATAAAACGATTATATATTCTTCTGATGCAGGTCTTCTTTATGTAGACAGAGAAGGAATAATCCGGGTCCGCAACCATGTGGCTCGACAGATGAATGGAAATGTGAGCATTATGGGAAAGCCTCTGAAGATGGTGATATCATGGCTGGAACCGTTGTTTTGCAGCGTTATGAAGAACGGAAAAGTAGAAACAAGACTGATCTCAATTCCTGGGAGCAAAATAACAGTTTCTGTAAAATGTTCACCTGTGATCGCCAACAATGAGCTGTCAGGAGTGGTGTTTAACCTGACGGATGTAACGCAGATACAGGAATTAGAGAGCCAGATCCGTCGAAAGCTTAGTGAACGGGGATTAAAAGCCCGATACACATTTGACCAGATCATCCATAAAAGCAAAGAGATCGACCGTGTGATCCAGCTGGCAGGGCGGTATGCAGCATCAGATTCCAATGTTATCATTATTGGTGAAACAGGAACAGGAAAAGAATTATTTGCACAGAGTATACATAATGCAAGCAAACGTAAAAATGGCCCTTTTGTGGCTGTGAACTGTGCGGCACTTCCGGAAAATCTGTTGGAAAGCGAACTGTTTGGCTATGTGGAAGGCGCATTTACAGGAACCAGTAAAGGAGGAAAAATGGGTCTTTTTGAGCAGGCTCACGGCGGAACTCTGTTTTTAGACGAGGTAGGAGAGATATCTATGGCAATCCAGACCAAACTTTTGCGCGTCTTGCAGGAACGGCAGGTAAGAAGGATCGGTGATAATAAGGTGATCAATGTGGATGTACGTATCATATCTGCTACGAATAAAAGTATCCGGAAAATGGCGGATGTGGGTCAGTTCAGGCGGGATCTGGTGTATCGCCTGGATGTGCTGCGTTTATTTTTACCGCCCCTTCGGGAACGTGAAGCAGATGTGGAGTTGCTGTTTGTAAATCAGTTACAGGGCATGGCCAAGAGAAATGGGCAATTGCCGGTAAAGATTGAAGCGGGAGTATTTCCGTTACTGTGCCAGTATCCGTTCTTTGGAAACATAAGGGAATTGCGCAATATTGCGGAACGGGTGTTTGTTCTTCACGAAGGGGATATTATCAATGCCCATGATGTACATGAGGCACTTTATCCTGCTGATCTGGATATGGATCCATCATTTGCAATTTCCACAGGAACAGGGCTGGCAGAGCTGACAGAAACACAGGAGCAGAATTCCGAAAATTTTTTAGGAGAAGAGGAACGGCTCCGGCAGGCTCTGAAAATTAGTGGTGGTAATAAAGGGAAAGCGGCAAAATTACTGGGAATCGACCGTTCAACCTTGTGGAGACGGATGAAAAAGTATGAGATCTAAAACATATGTTGCAAAATGTTGCAAAAATAATGCAAAATAAAACAAGATAGCAACATTGAAAAGAAACACAATTTAAATATGCAGACAGATATACACAACAAAATCATAAAAATTTGTTGTATCTCCGTTGGTTTTTCAATCCGTGCCAAAAGTTGGCACGGATCATGCTTTATAAAAAGGCAGAAAGAAAAACAAGGAGTGATGTGTTGTGGATTATACTAATTTATTAAAAGACAATAGTGGAAAAATATCAAGAGTAGGTATTGTGGGAGCTACAAAGGGATACGGCTATACCCTCCTGGCTCAGATTCCCAAAGTAGCACATATGGAATTGCGGGTCATCTGTTCCCGCCATCCAGAGGAATGTGTGGATGTTTTAAAAGAAACTGGTTTTGACGAGAAGAAATTCGTGATCTGCGAAACAAAAGAAGATATTGACGGGGCAGCTGAGGATGGGATTCTGATCGTTACCGATTATCGACTGGTTATGGAGTGCGGCATTACAGCTCTCGTAGAGTGTACAGGAAATACAAAAGTGAGTTCAGATGCAGCCATTTCTGCACTGGAAAGAGGTATTAATGTTTACATGGTTTCTAAGGAAACAGATAGCGTATGCGGACCTTTATTAAATCAGATCGCAGCAGAACATAATGCAGTTTATGCATTGGTAAACGGAGACCAGCCAAGAAATCTTCTGGATCTGTGGTCTTGGGGAAAGCTTTTAGGACTTGAGATCGTAGCAGTTGGAAAATCCAGTGAATATGATTTTGTGTGGGATCGTGAGACTGGAGAATTTACATATCTGGATGGAAATTCTTCTCCTGAGCAGTTGCCGGAAATGAAGGATTGCTGGTATTACGAAGGAACAAAGACGCTGGAAGAAAGAAGCTGTCTGTTAGAGAAATACCGTGAAGTTATTTCTGCGGATCTGTGCGAAATGAATCTGGTATCTAATGTGACCGGCATGGTTCCATCATCTCCATTTTTAAGTTATCCTATCGCAAAGACAAGTGAACTGGCAAACATTTTCATTCCAAAAGAGGATGGAGGTATTCTGGAAAAAACAGGTGTTGTAGATGTTTTCTATAACTTAAGAGGAAAAGACGAAGCCAGTTTCTGTGGCGGTGAATTTATCATTGTAAAATGTGAAAATGAGAAGATGTGGGATATCTTAAAAGGCAAAGGTCATGTGATGAGCAAAAACGGCAAATACTGCTGTATCTATTATCCATATCATTACATGGGTCTGGAAACACCAGTATCTATTCTTCTTGGTGATCTTATGGGAATAGGGACACATCCGGAATGCCGTCAGGTTTCTGTAATGGCTGGTGTGGCACAGCGCGATCTGCCAAAAGGAACTGTTCTGAAGGTAGAAGGACACCATCATTCTATTGATGGACTCACACCGGAACTTTTGGAAAGAAAAGCAACCGGAAATGCGGCACCGTTCTATCTCTTGAATGGAGCAGTTCTGTTAAATGATGTGAAAAGGGGACAGCCGGTAACTACAGATGATGTAGATCTTTCTGCACTGGAAACTTACCAGATCTATAAAAAGGGGTTGGAACTGGACTAAGAGTTTTACAGTGTTTAAAAGGTGAAGCAATCTAGATTTGTATTTTAGGAGGGTAAACAATATGAAGATTTGCGCAACAATGAAAAAATTTCCAGGTGGTATGATGGTAATCCCGTTGCTGATAGGCTGTCTGGTGAACACATTTATACCTCAGTGCCTGCAGATCGGTGGATTTACAACAGCTCTTTTTAAAAGCGGACAGGCAACACTGGTTGGTTTATTTATTTTCTGCAGCGGTGCTACTATTAATGTAAGACAAGTTGGACAGCCTCTTTACAAAGGTGCCGTTTTAACGATTTTAAAGCTGGTCATTGGTGTTATTATTGGATATCTGTTAAATATGGCATTTGGACCTGCCGGTGTCCTTGGACTGACTCCATTTGCAGTTATTGCAGCTGTTACCAACTCCAATGGTGCGATTTACACAGCACTTGCAAAGGAATTTGGCGATGAAACAGATATGGGTGCCATTGCTGTTCTGTCTTTAAATGATGGACCTTTCCTTACTATGATCGCACTTGGAACAACAGGACTTGCATCTATTCCGGCGTTAGATATTGTAGCAGCGATCATTCCTCTGATCATTGGTATGATCTTAGGAAATCTGGATTCTGATTTCAGAGATCTTTTATCCAAAGGACTTAATATGATCCTTCCGGTAAACGGTTTTGTATTTGGCGCGAACATGAGCCTGATCACTATTGCAAAGGCTGGTGTTCCAGGCATTCTCCTTGGACTTATCACCGTATTATCTACTGGCGTTTTAACTTATTTCATTTACAGTGTGATCCGCAGAAAACCAGATCCTATGGGTATGGCGATTGGTACAGTTGGTGGAAATGCAGTTGCAACACCAGCATCTGTTGCTATTTCTGATCCAAGCCTGGAACCATATGTAGAATCTGCAACTGCCCAGACTGCAGCAGCTGTAGTTATCACTGCGATCCTGACACCTTTACTGACTGGTTTTATCAGCCGTCGTATTGCAAAAAAGAATGCAGCTAAAAAAGAGTAAAAACAGTAAAGCAGCAGGATGATTGATAAGTAAGAAAGAGAAGGTATGGATTTATGATCATTAAAGCAGGAAAAATAATAGTTGGAAAAGAACTGGAAGTAAAAGAGAACGCAGCAATTAAGATTGAGAACGGAAAAATAACGGAGATTTATGACAAAGTATCCGAGATACCATCAGAAGATCCATCAGAGATCGTTGATTATGGTGATAAAACGGTAATTCCAGGTATGATCGACTGCCATAACCATCTGGCATTGGATACACGCCTGGAAAACCATCTGGTCAAGATGAATGACTGTGAATGCGAACAGACTATACGCGCTCTTAAGACCATGAAAGATGATCTGGTATCAGGTGTTACCACTTCCAGATGTCTGGGCGATCGTTTTTATATTGATGTTACCTGTAAAAAGGCACAGAAGGAAGGCCGCATTGTTGGACCAAAGCTGGTTGTCAGTGGAATCGGAATGCGTGCATCCCATGGTCACGGATATGTGGGAATGCCTTTTGATGGTCCGGAAGAATTTAGAAGACAGGCAAGAGAAAATATCCTCCATGGTGTAGATTTCCTGAAGGTATTTATGACAAAAGTTATCAATGCTACGCCATTTATTTATCATTTTATGAGTCCTGAAGAGCTGAGAGCAGTAGTTCAGGAGGCAAAAAGTGTTGGAATTACAACGGCATGTCATTGTTCTGGCGGACAGGGGCTGGATGACTGTGTAGATGCAGGAATTGACTGTCTGGAGCATGTTTATTATATAACCCCAGAACAGGTAGAAAAAGTAAAGAAAGCAGACCGTTGGGTGGTTTATACTCCTAGTTATGCTTTAAATGATACGCTGCTGTTTAAGTTTTCGCCAAAGGACAGAGAAGGAAGCCTGAAGGAAAAAGAAATTATCTGCAAATGTCTGGAAGGAGCAATTGAAGGTGGTCTGAAATTTGGTATCGGTACAGATGGTATCCATCAGGGACTGGCTCAGGAAGCTAAATACATTTCCCAGCTGGGTGCATCTAATAAGAACGTACTGGCTGGTATTACTGTAAATGCAGCAAGACTTTGCGGAGTGTCTGAAAAGACGGGAGCAATCGAGAAAGGATTGGCAGCAGATCTGGTAATTCTGGATGGAAATCCGATGAATGATATTGATGCTTTAAAGAAGGTAGCAGCTGTATATCAGGATGGCAAAAAGATCGAGATATAAAAATTAGTTGAAAACCAAACAAAACCGCACTATAATAGTAAAGAACTGGAAAAGGGGAGCTGGCAGGCAGCTGGCTGAGAGTGGGATATGGTTCCCAGACCCGCAACCTGATTTGGATAATGCCAACGTAGGGATATAAAAACAAGGTCTTTTCATAGTGTGATCTTAGCGGATATGTCTGTTGTGGGCATATCCGTTTTTTACTATGAAAGTCCCGGACGGCAGCCGCGAATGAGCCATGCTTGCATGAGCGAATTCACGGGTATCGGACGGGCAAGCCGGTATGAGCAAGGAGCGCGATAGCGCGGATTGCGAATGCTGGCGACGATTGCGGGAGCACCAAAGGTGCGGAGCAATCGGCTTTCATGAATGGTGATGCCTGCGTCAGCAGGCATGTCCGTTTAGTTGTCATGTATCGTCGTTTTACCGTTAGAGATAAGCAGGGCGGTGTATGGCACAGTTTTCAGGTATTCCAGGCGGCATATTGGGGGCACCACTTTGTGTCGCATAATAAAACGTGGCCTGCAGTGATCAACAGGATGTTGTAATGTATTCTCCAATTCTGAGAGAACATAAGTATATTACATATATTGTATACACTGCGGGAATGCTGAGAAGGGAGAAGACGAGAATGAGAACAGCATTAACGATCGCTGGAAGTGATTCCAGCGGAGGCGCCGGTATTCAGGCCGATATTAAGACAATGATGGCAAATGGAGTATTTGCCATGAGCGCGATCACAGCACTGACAGCGCAGAACACAACAGGAGTAGAGGCAATTTTAAATGCCACTCCAGAATTTCTTGGACAGGAGTTAGACTGCATTTTTACAGATATTTACCCGGATGCAGTAAAGATCGGTATGGTATCAGATAAAGAACTGATCTGTATGATCGCAGCAAAATTAAAGCAGTACGATGCAAAAAACGTGGTAGTGGATCCGGTTATGGTAGCCACCAGCGGGGCAAGACTGATCAGTGAAGATGCCATTGAAACATTAAAGGCAGAATTATTCCCACTGGCAAAGATCTTAACGCCAAATATCCCGGAAACAGAAGAATTGACCGGTATGAAGATCACATCTGCCGCAGATATGGAAGCAGCAGCAAAGAAGATCTCTGAGACCTATCACTGCGCTGTTCTCTGCAAAGGCGGGCATAAATTAAATGATGCAAATGATCTGCTCTGGAGTGAAGGAAAAGGCCGTTGGTTTTCTGGAAAGCGTATTGACAATCCAAATACCCATGGAACCGGCTGTACCTTATCATCAGCCATTGCTTCCAACCTGGCAAAAGGCTTTGATCTGGAAACCAGCGTAGAGCGGGCAAAGGACTATATTTCAGGTGCTTTGGCAGCTATGCTGGACCTTGGAAAAGGCAGCGGACCTATGGATCATGGTTTTGCCATTGATAATGAATATACAAGGGAGGCAAAGTAATTATGGAAAGAAGAACCTCTCTTTTTGATAATGGACTGATCTGGTTTGGAGCAGGTGTTTCCCTGGCAGAGATTCTCACAGGTACTTATTTTTCCACTTTAGGTTTTGGAAAAGGTTTTGCAGCCATTATCGCAGGACATGTGATCGGCTGCGTCCTTCTGTTTTTAGCAGGCGTTATCGGCGGAAAGAGCCGTTTAAGCTCCATGGAAACGGTAAAGAGCAGCTTCGGCAGCAGAGGTGGTTTATTTTTCGCCCTGTTAAATGTATTACAGCTGGTAGGCTGGACGGCTATTATGATCTATGACGGTGCTCTGGCAGCAGGCGGTATCTTCTCATCCGGACACTGGATCTGGTGCCTTGTCATTGGTGCCCTGATCGTTGTGTGGATCATGGTTGGCATTACCAATCTTGGAAAGATCAATACAGTGGCAATGACAGCTTTGTTTTTACTGACACTGGTGCTTTGCAAGGTTATTTTCTTTGGTGGAAATACCGTTCTTTCCCAGCCAGATGACAGTCTTTCCTTTGGCGCAGCAGTAGAACTGGCAGTTGCCATGCCATTGTCATGGCTGCCGCTGATCAGTGACTATACCAGAGAGGCAGAGAAGCCTGTGGCAGCAACTGCAGTCAGCGCTGTTGTATACGGTCTGGTAAGCTGCTGGATGTATGTGATCGGTATGGGCGCATCTATCTTAACCGGTGAGTCTGACATTGCCCAGATCATGTTAAAGGCCGGTTTAAGCGTGATCGCCCTGATCATTGTAGTATTTTCAACGGTAACAACTACCTTCCTTGATGCTTACTCTGCAGGTATCTCCAATGAGTCTATTTTCCCGCAGTTTAAGGGACAGTATGTGGCTGTGGCAGTGACGGTTGTAGGAACCATTGGAGCAATTGTATTCCCAATGGATGATATTACAGGTTTCTTATACCTGATCGGTTCCGTTTTCGCCCCTATGATCGCTATTCAGATCGCTGACTATTTTATCTTACACAGAGACAGAAGAAGGACTGCCTTTGATGCCAGAAATCTGGTGATCTGGGCCATTGGTTTTGTCCTGTACCGTATTCTGATGAATGTAGATCTGCCGGTGGGAAATACACTGCCGGATATGATCATCACCATAGTGCTGTGCGTCATCGCTGGTGCGGTATTACACTAAAATACAGGAATAAAAGCGGCTATAAAGAAGAAAAATCCCCGTGTCTGTACGTTGTACATAGGCACGGGGATTTTTGCTGTTATATATTGGTTTAGATCTGTATCATCTGATGTGTAATACCTTCCTCTTTTAATATCTCTTCCTCCCTCTGATGGCAGGTAAAGATAATACACTGCTTGTCCCAGGCTTTTGAAAGCCATTTCAGGGCAGTTTTTAAACGGTCATCATCGTATAGAGCGAAGCTGTCATCAAAGATCAGAGGCATATTGCCTTTGTCACCGATAACAAGCTTGGCAGCAGCCAGGCGGACGGCCAGATAGATCTGGTCCATGGTGCCGCTGCTGACCTGTTCAATAGGGACAAGTCGGGTTGGTGTGTTCATAAATATATTTAAGTCCTGGTCGATGCTCATGCTGCGGTAGATGCCGCCGGTAATGCCTTCGATCAGTTCAGAAGCGGTCTTATTTAAGTAAAGCCCAAAGGAATCACGGATGGTGGTGGATAAATTGGTCATTGTATCCTGGGCCAGATCCACAGCATCTAATTCTTCCTGGATGTGCTTATTTTCCGCAAGAACATGTTTTAAGTGTTCTGCTTCATTTTTCTTTGCAGCCAGCTGCTCTAATTTCTGTTCCAGTTCCCATTGGATACGCTGCTGTTTCTCAATCTCTTCAGATACACCATCTTCCGTCTGCTGAAGCCTGCTGATTTCTTCAGACATAGTTTTTAAGGTATTTTCTGACTGTTCTACAGCTTTACTTAACCGCAGGAAACCAGCCAGCTTTTCTTCCAGGGCATCCAGGGCTTTCTGGGAAATAGAAGCATCCTGGAGATGTCTTGAAAAGATTTCCCGAAGCAGCCGCGTTTCGGTATCCAGCTGTTTTTTAAAATGGCGGCTGCGGTTTATTAACATGATCCCGGCAATCAGGAAAAGAATCCCGCAAAGCCCGCATAAAAGTGCCGGAAGCTGTAACGTGGCAGGTGAGAGCTGTAAAAATCTGGGAGCCAGACTGGATAACAGGGAGATCCCGGTTTCCGGGGCCAACAGGAAGAACAAACTGCTTCCAATCCCAAGCATTGCCAGGAACATCAGTAAAAATGCCCCTACGGATCTGGAACGCTTATTGCAGGCGGCTTTTGCACTGGCATGATCTTCAAAATGCTGTCTGGTCTCATTGCGGTACTTTTCTACAGATGCTTGGTCTGTAAACTGGCTGTTTAATAAGATCTGGCGGCCTTTTGCAGCTTTTTCCAGAAGCTGTTCTTTCTCCTTTTGTTTTTTATCTAATTCCTCTTTCACCAGTCCCCGTTCCTGGCGCTTTGCTGTTAAGTGGTTGGCATATTCAGGGGCAGATATTTCCTGTTCGATCCTTCGGATCTCGCTGAGAGCTGCTGTATAGCTTTTTGCGGCTTCCGGCACAAAACGGGCTTCTAACTGCTTGCGCTGTGCTTTTAAATAAGCACTGGCTTTTGTGATGTTTAATGCAATGCTTCCGGAGGTGTTTAAGTTTGCAATATAATTTCGCAGCTCCGAAACCATTCCTCCATCTGTGGCACATTTTAACTGACCGATACTGATGGTATTATCATAAGCAGTTTCAGACAGGCCGCAGCGCAGCTTGTCCCATAAAGCCTTGTTATTTTCCTCTTCTTTTCCGGTAGTTTCATTAATGACACAAAGGCGCTTGTCGCCTTTCTGGAAACGGCGTTCGATCCGGTAGATCTGTCCGTCACATTCCACACGGAGATAGCCTTCATAGACACCGCTCTGGGTCCATGGCTGGAATTTGGAGTAGGTATCGTTTTTGGAAGCACGTCCTCTCTGGCGTTCAATACCAAAGAGCATGCCCTTGATAAATGTATGTAAAGTAGATTTTCCGGCTTCATTTTTTCCGTAGACCACATTCAAGCCGTCCTGAAAGGAAATATCCCGGTTATGAAATTTTCCAAAGCCGTCAATATGCAGACTGAGTATTTTCATGGGCTTAGCTCCTTTCGTCAGTGGTGTGAAGCAGGGCATTGACGCCGTAATACAGCGCTTTCTTTTCTACAGGCCCCATATCGTCATTCTGGAGTGCCTGGATAAAGAAGCCGATCATATCACTGGAATGTTCTGCAAACAGGGCAGAAAAATCATAATCCGGTTCTGTATCGTCAATGACTTCTGCAATGCGGTAGAACGTTTGCAGGGAAGACAAGTCAAATTCAATATCCGGATCACGCATGCCTTTGATGCGGAAGCGGTAGATATTGTTTGTGCCACGCTTTTTGATCTCTGTTTCGATCTGGTCTGCCAGTTCACCGTTTGTTGTTTCCTTTGATACGTTCACGGCTAATGGCATGTACTGGAGAGAGGCGGCAGGAACAAACTCCAGATGGGTCAGTTTTCTGGTCACAGGATGGATCTCACCGGTAAAATATCCGTGGATGCCGGTTTCTGTCAGGTCTAAAGGTTCAGGTGAACCGCAGTAAGCCATCTTATCCTCAGCGATCAACTGAGGTTTGTGGATATGTCCCAGTGCAATGTAAGAAAATGGGGATAACTCCAGGCTATTAAAGTTTAATGGAAGGTGGGAAGCATCACCGCCGTGTGCCATAAGAATCTGGATGCGGTTGTTTAAAGGAACCTGAATGTCTTCTAACAGTGGTTTTTTGATCTCAGTGGTGTGGTAGCTGAAGCCGTAAACTTCAGTATTGATATCCTCAAAATAGACGGATCTTAAAGTGGGCTCCATGAGAAATGTAACGTTTGGACTCCATGCAAAGCTTAAAAGGGCAGAATTATCCCGTATGCGGTCATGATTCCCGGCAATGAGAATGACTTTTACATTGGGAATGGTAGTAAACAGATAGTTGACTTCTTTTAAGTCCCGTACCAGTGGCTGGCGGTGGAACAGATCACCGCTGATGAACAGACAGTCCGCCTGCATTTTCCCAGCCTGGGCAATGATCTTCTTAAAGGTATTTTTGATAGCCTGGGCCCGTTCACTTCCCCAGGGCTTATCTGCATCGGGAGTCATTCCCCAGTGGATGTCGCCTGTATGGATAAATTTCATGGATACCTCCTTTGGAATTTCATGTACTCTCGAAGTCTTTCCTGCACTTGCCTTTGCGGCTGATTTTCCGCCAGCTGCACCCGAATTTCAGAGGCGGACGCAACGCCAACGCCTCTGAAATTTGGGCACAACCGACAAAAAATCTTCTCGCAAAATCAAGTACAAAAAGATTCCGAGAGTACATATTCTAAAAACGGCGCAAAACAAAAAAATATGTTTTGCGCCGGAGAGTGCTAGTAAGCCAACAAATTGCTACGCAGCTGCGCTGCTCCCGCAATTCTAAAAACATTCAGAATCCGCAGATTTGCAATGCAAATCGCTTCTTCTTCATGTTTTTGGCGGGAACCAAAGTCAGATGCCTTATCGTGCAAGCACGAACAGCACCTGCACTTTTGTTCTCTTGGCTTACAGTTCGCAGTTATTAACAGTTCTTGGGAATGGGATAACGTCGCGGATGTTGGACATACCGGTCAGATACATTACGCAGCGCTCAAAGCCAAGTCCGAAGCCTGCATGGCGGGTAGAACCGTATTTACGAAGATCCAGGTAGAATCCGTAATCCTCTTTCTTAAGTCCCAGCTCATCCATTCTTGCAACCAGCTTGTCATAATCATCTTCACGCTGGCTTCCGCCGATGATCTCGCCGATTCCAGGAACCAGACAGTCTACAGCAGCAACAGTCTTGCCGTCTGGGTTCATCTTCATGTAGAATGCCTTGATCTCCTTTGGATAATCGGTAACGAATACAGGTTTCTTGAAGATCTCTTCAGTCAGGTAACGCTCATGCTCAGTCTGCAGGTCGCAGCCCCAGGATACCTTGTAGTCAAATTTGTCATTGTGCTTCATTAACAGATCAACAGCCTCAGTATAGGTGATGCGTCCGAATTCAGAGTTGAGAACGTTGTTTAAACGGTCTAACAGACCTTTGTCTACAAAGCTGTTGAAGAAGTTCATTTCTTCCGGAGCATGCTCTAAAACGTACTTGATCACATATTTTAACATGCCTTCTGCAACACGCATATTATCATCCAGGTCAGCGAAAGCCATTTCCGGCTCGATCATCCAGAATTCAGCAGCATGACGGGTGGTGTTGGAGTTTTCTGCGCGGAAGGTAGGTCCAAAGGTATAGATATTGCGGAATGCCATAGCGTAGGTTTCGCCATTTAACTGGCCGCTTACAGTCAGGTTGGTTGGCTTTCCGAAGAAATCCTGCTTGTAATCAATGGTTCCGTCCTCATTTTTAGGTACGTTGTTTAAGTCTAAAGTAGTAACCTGGAACATTTCTCCTGCACCTTCGCAGTCACTTCCGGTGATCAATGGAGTGTGGACATAAACAAAGTCCTTTTCCTGGAAATACTGATGGATAGCATATGCGATCAAAGAACGCACACGGAATACTGCCTGGAAAGTGTTGGTTCTTGGACGTAAATGTGAGATGGTGCGCAGATATTCAAAAGAGTGGCGCTTTTTCTGCAGCGGGTAATCAGGTGCAGATGCACCTTCAACAGTAACCTCAGTAGCCTGGATCTCAAAAGGCTGTTTTGCCTGTGGAGTAGCAACTAAAGTGCCTTTAACGATGATAGCAGTTCCAACACCTAATTTGGAAACCTGTGCGAAGTTTTCCAGAGTGTCATGGTAAACAGCCTGAAGGGTCTCAAAATAAGTTCCGTCACTGATAACGATGAAACCGAATGCTTTAGAATCGCGAAGGCTGCGGATCCATCCGCCAACGGTAATTTCCTTGTCCAGGAACTTTTCCGGATTTTTATAAAGTTCTCTTACTGTAACTAAATCCATGATGAGTAATATCTCCTTTTCTTCAATACAAAATTTCTAAAAGCAAAATTGCAATATTATTAGGTATTATAAGGTATTTCACGTAATGTTTCAAGGTTTTCATGCGTTTCTGCGGGTTTTCTTAGGCTATTTGTGTGCATTTCTAGGCAAGAAAAGAGCAGTCTCACCTATCAACGCACTTGGTTGATGGCAGGGGACATATAGTGCCCGGAGGATTTTTAGGGCACAACATCTTGGGAAAAGTGTAAAATATAAAACATGATATCGAAAAATGTCGGAAAACTGCATAAAAAACACAAAATATATTTAAATATTTGTGTACTATTTATAAAGTTTGTGGTATAATTATGTTTACCAAAATTATATAACAGCAAGAGGTGATAACGTGATTAAAAAAGAAATGATTGCCATGCTTTTAGCTGGCGGACAGGGAAGCCGTCTTGGCGTTCTTACACAGAAAGTAGCCAAGCCGGCGGTATCTTTTGGGGGGAAGTACCGAATCATTGATTTTCCGCTGAGTAACTGTATCAACTCAGGTGTTGACACCGTTGGTGTCCTGACACAGTACCAGCCTTTACGTTTAAATTCACATATCGGAATTGGTATTCCGTGGGATTTGGACAGAAATGTTGGTGGCGTGACGATCTTACCTCCATACGAAAGAAGCAAAGGAAGTGACTGGTATACCGGTACTGCCAATGCGATTTTTCAGAACCTGGAGTATATGGAAGCATATAATCCAGAGTATGTGCTCATCCTTTCCGGTGACCACATTTACAAAATGGACTACGAAGTGATGCTTGATTATCACAAAGCAAACAATGCGGATATCACCATTGCTGCTATGCCGGTACCGATTGAAGAAGCAAGCCGTTTCGGTATCCTGATCACAGACGAGCACAACCGTATTACAGAGTTTGAGGAAAAACCAGCTGTTCCAAGAAGCAACTTAGCTTCCATGGGTATTTACATCTTCAGCTGGCCGGTTCTTAAGGAAGCCCTGATCAAGATGAAGGACGAGCCTGGATGTGACTTTGGAAAACATATCATTCCATACTGCCACGCAAAGGGCGAGAGGATCTTTGCGTATGAGTACAATGGTTACTGGAAGGACGTAGGTACTCTTGGTTCCTATTGGGAAGCAAATATGGAGCTGATCGATATTATCCCTGAGTTCAACCTGTATGAAGAATACTGGAAGATCTATACTAAGAGTGATGTGATCCCGCCTCAGTACATAGCTTCCGAAGCCCATGTTGAGAGAAGTATCATTGGAGAAGGAACTGAAATTTATGGTGAGGTTATCAACTCTGTTATCGGCGCAGGCGTTACCATTGCAAAGGGTGCTGTAGTTAAGGATTCCATTGTTATGCAGGGAAGCGTCATTGGAGCAAGTACGTCTGTTGAAAAGGCCATTATCGCAGAAAATGTAAAAGTTGGTTCTGATGTTCAGATCGGTGTTGGCGAATACGCACCAAGTACATATGACCAGAAGGTATATCAGTTTGACCTGGCCACCATTGGTGAGAACTCCATTATCCCGGACGGCGTAAAGGTCGGAAAGAATACCGCCATAGCAGGCGAGACCACCGTAGGCGACTATCCTGATGGATTACTGGCAAGCGGAAATTACATTATAAAGGCAGGTGGCGTGAAATGAGAGCGATCGGTATCGTATTAGCAGGTGGTAACAGCAAGAGGATGCGGGAACTGTCCAGTAAAAGAGCAGTGGCTGCTATGCCGGTTGCAGGAAGCTACCGCAGTATTGACTTTGCATTAAGCAATATGACAAACTCCCACATTCAGAATGTGGCTGTATTTACACAGTATAACTCCAGATCCTTAAACCTTCATCTGAGTTCCTCCAAGTGGTGGGATTTCGGACGTAAGCAGGGCGGGCTGTATGTATTTACACCATCCATTACTCCTGAAAACGGAGACTGGTACCGTGGTACAGCAGATGCTCTCTATCAGAACCTGACCTTCTTAAAGAACAGCCATGAACCATATGTAGTTATCACCTCTGGTGACGGCGTCTATAAGCTTGATTACAACAAGGTTCTGGAATACCATATTGAGAAGAAAGCAGATATCACTGTTGTCTGCAAGGATATGGAAGAGGGAACAGATGTTACCCGCTTTGGATGCGTTAAGTTAAATGATGACGGACGCATTACTGATTTTGAAGAAAAGCCTATGGCCTCTGATGCTACCACCATTTCCTGTGGTATCTATGTCATCCGCAGAAGACAGCTGATCGAACTGCTGGAGCGCTGCGCGGCAGAAGACAGATACGACCTGGTAAATGATATCCTGGTACGTTACAAGAACTTAAAGAGGGTCTATGCTTATAAGTTAGAAAGCTACTGGAGCAATATCTCTACTGTTGATTCCTACTATAAGACCAACATGGATTTCTTAAAGCCGGAAGTGAGGGATTATTTCTTCAAACAGTATCCGGATGTTTATACGAAGATCGATGATCTTCCGCCAGCAAAATACAATCCAGGCGCTGTTGTAAGGAACAGTCTTGTATCCAGTGGTTGTATTTTAAATGGTACGGTAGAGAATTCCATTCTCTTTAAGAAAGCATACGTAGGAAATAATTGTATCATTAAAAACTCTATCATTTTAAATGACGTTTATATTGGTGATAATACAGTGATCGAAAACTGTATTGTTGAAAGCCGAGATACCATCCGTGCTAATACAACTTATATTGGAACACCTGAGAACATTAAGATCGTCATTGAGAAGAACGAACGTTATACATTGTAAAAGTTACAACATAGTGCGGCCCGTTCTTCTGATTCCTGCAGAAGGGGTGCAGCACGGGGGCTGACGGAAGAAACGGAAGGAGTATTGAAACATGCAGGTAACAGATGTGAGAGTAAGAAGGGTGGAGAAAGAGGGGAAGATGAAAGCAATTGTCTCCATTACCTTAGATAATGAGTTCGTGATCCACGATATCAAAGTCATTGAAGGTGAGAAGGGACTGTTCATTGCTATGCCCAGCCGAAAGGCAGCAGATGGTGAATACCGTGATATTGCCCATCCGATCAATTCCGGTACAAGGGAAATGATACAGACGATCATTCTGGATAAGTACGAAAGTACATTATTGGAAAACGAAGAAGAAGCGCTTGCATAAGGAAGCGATAAATAAGCTACAGTAAGATACCCTGGACCAGCAAACATGGCAGAAGCCATGACTGGTCCGGGGTATTTTTATGCCGCTATAAATGAAAGTCAGTTGTTACGTGCCTTCGGCACTTTCACAATTGCCGCCCACATTCGTAATCCGGGCTATCGTCCTGCTTACTCATGCAGGCTTAATTGCCAAATATCTATACGTCCGTGCGTGTAGGCACGCAGTCCGCATAGCCGCTGGGCAACATTTTCACGACAAATACTTTGAAATTCAAAATAATAGCATTGCATGTGGGAATCTGCTGTGCTATAGTTAGGGCGTAAATGTATACTAATAGACATTAATAAACAATGTGTATAGAAACTTCTAATAGCAGGTTTAGTTATAAGGAGAAAAGCCATGATTTCATACGAGAATACAAAGACAGTACAAGACCTGGTCTGGAATACGGGAAGAGAGTATGCCGGACGGGTATTTTTGCGTTATGAGGAAAATGACGTAGTATATGAAGTGACCTACGGTGAATTTGCGGATCAGTGCCATGCTGTAGCCGCCTGGCTGCGGGAGCAGGACGCAGCAGCAGGCCATAAGGTGAGAGTGGGATTAATAGGAAGCAGCAGCCACCATTATCTGGTATTTCTGTTAGGTGTAATGGCCAGCGGAAATGTAGTAGTTCCTCTGGATGTACAGTTGAATGAGGAGACCTTTGCTGATAATGTAAAACGCTCTGATCTGGATATTTTATTTTATGACTGGGATCACTATGGTCTGGTGGAAGCAGTAAAAGAGAAATGCCCCCGCCTTCGTGCTTGCATTTCTTTACAGCACGGAAAACATGTGCCGTGCTCAGACCAGATCTTAAAAGGATATACAGGGATCAGCGTGGATCCGGTGGTTTCCGAGGAAGACTGTGCTATGGTGCTGTTTACATCAGGAACAACAGGCAGAGGAAAGGGAGTTATGCTTTCTAACCGAAACCTGATGGATAATAATTTCTGTACTACAGATAAGGATCATCCGGAAAAGGAAGTTTACCTGAATATTCTTCCGATCCACCATGTATTCTGTATTAATGGTGATGTATTTACGGTAATGCGTTATGGAAGTATTTTGTGCCTGAACCGGGATATGGCCCGTCTGGCTGCTCATATCCAGCTGTTCCAGCCTACTGTGATCCGCATGGTGCCTATGGTGGCAAAGGCTCTTTACAATAAGATCGCTATTCTTTCCAGACAGGACACAGGCCGGTCTATAAATTCCATTAAACAGGAGGTGTTGGGAAAACGCCTGCACAAGATCATCAGCGGTGGCGGTTATCTGGCACCGGAGCTGGCTGCTGATTTCAACCGTCTGGGTATTTCTATTGCCCAAGGATACGGAATGTCGGAGTGTTCCCCAAAGATCTCATCCCCGGATTGGAGCAGACCGGATAAGGTGGCATCTGTAGGAAAGATCGTGGACCGGTGCCAGGTGCGTATTGTGGACGGTGAGATCCAGGTAAAAAGTCCCTCAGTGATGATGGGATATTATAAGGAGCCGGACAAGACAGCAGAGGCGATCACAGAGGACGGCTGGCTTTGTACAGGTGACTTAGGCTATGTAGATGAAGAAAATTTCCTGTATCTTACTGGCAGAAAGAAGAATCTGATCATTTTAAGCAATGGTGAAAATGTAGCTCCAGAGCAGATAGAGAACCTGTTTGTGGACGACCGCCTGATCGAGGATATTCTGGTGTATGGGGAAGATGATATGATCGCAGCAGAGATCTATCCAAACTTTAAGTACGCAGATGCTGCCGGTATCGACCATATTGAGGAGACAGTGGCACAGATCATTAAAAAGCACAATGAAGGACTTCCTTCTTATAAAAAGATCGCCCGTTTCCACCTGCGGGATATCCCTTTTGCCAAGACTTCATCTAAAAAGATCATCCGCAGCCAGTATTTCAGCCAGAAGAAACAGGAGGCAGAGGAGCAGGTCAATGTACATAAACCGGAAAATGATCTCCAGCAGAAGATCTATGATGCAGTATCTGCTGTGTTAGGACACAGTCGTTTTGGTATTGATACAGAGCTTTACAGTGCGGGGCTGGATTCGTTAGGAAGCGTGCTGCTCCTTACAGACCTGTATGAAAAGCTGCAGCTTTCTATGACCTTAAATGATCTGCTAGAACATGCTTCTGTTTTGAAGCTGGAAGCTCTTTATAAAGAACGGGCTGCTGAAGAAAAGAAGGGGTTTGAAGTCCGGGATATTTACCCACTGACCAACCTGCAGCTGTATTTTGCCTATGTAATGCGTGGAAATACTACAGCTAATCTGCCATTTTTATTTAAACTGGATCCACATGTAAATGTGTATCTCTTAAAAACAGCAGTAGAAAGAATGTTTGATGTACATCCGGAGTTGAAATGTGTGATCCAGCTTCATGAAGGCGCATACAAAAATTTTAGAAATGATGAGAAAAAGGTGGATGTTCCTCTGATCACCTTAAGTGATGACCAATGGGAAGAGACAAGAAAGGGGTTGTTACGTCCCTATATGTATACAGAAAATGAGCCTCTTTACCATACAGGCATCTATATGACAGAGTCTGCTAACTACCTGTTCCTGGATATTGCCCATATTATGGGAGACGGCATGACCATGAATGTACTGTTTGAAGATATTAATGCTATTTATGCCGGAAAGCAGGTAGAAAAAGAGAAATATACATTTTATGAATATATTCTGGATGAAAAAGAACGGGATGCCAGAGGTCTCAGGCAGAAAAATGAAGCTTATTTTGCAGACCTGATGAAGGGCTTTAAGATCCGCAAGAGTATTCTTGCAAGAAGTGACTGCCATGATCTGGAACAGGGAGAAGACGGCGTTTTAAAGGAGCATTTTAAGGGAATCAACAGGGGCAGATTGCTGGCATTCTGCCGCAGAAATGGTATTTCTGAAAATGTAGTGTTCTTAACTGCTTTTAATTACTCCATTGGTCTGTTCAGCAATGAAAAAGATACTGTAAGCACCAGTATCCACAGTGGAAGAACGGACAGCAGATGGAATCGTCTGGCGGGACCATTATTCCTTACCTACTATTTCCGCTGCACCCGGAAACCGGATGAAAGCGTAAAAGAGCTGCTTCAGACCTCCGGAAAGCAGATCATGAAGACCATGGGCTGTTATATTTCCAACCTTCATGCAGATGAGATGTTCTTCCAGTACCAGGGGGATATTTTAAACATCAATAAGATTGGCGGCTGGCCGGTTAAACGCGAAAAAATACAGTTAGATGCACTTCCATTCCATTTGCAGGTTATGTGGGATGAAAAGGGATATTATTATGAGCTGCGTTATTGGAAGAACCGGTTTGATACACAGCTTCTAAAGCTGTTTATGACAGTCATGGAGCAGATCGTAGCAGCTATGGAAGAGGAAGGCCAGGCAGCAGGTCTGAAAAACCGTCTTTCCCCAGATCTGTTTCCTTTGCATTATCGCGTAGAAGCAGGAAAAGTTAATGAAGCAGCCGGCTGTGAACTGATCCCGGAAGTGGATGAAGGTGAGCAGATAAAGGCATATGTACTGGATGAAAGCTGCCGTAAACAGCCGTTTGGAGCCTGGGGCAAGCTGTATATCATGGATCACCCCACTCTTGGATGGGGTGATAAGATCACCAATCCTTATGGACCGGGAATGCTGTACCAGACAGGAAGAGAAGCACGTATCATGCCAGATGGCCGTCTGGAATTTCTGGAACAGGGCGGACGTACTATTATGCGGGAAGGTCTCACCGGCAGAAGGTTCTTAGACCTTTATAAGCTGGAACAGGCTTTAGAGGGTGCAGGCGGTGTTACAAAGGCAGAGGCCTATGTCCGTTATGGGGAAGGAAATAAGCTGGTGCTCCAGGCAGATGTATGGGGTGTTTCTGAAGCTGATACAGAACGCTTGAAGACTTATGTAAGAGAACGCTGTGGGGAAGCACTGGTTCCTGAGGTGATAACCGTATTTTAATAGACTTTTGGTTATTGTAGTTTTTCTCAAAACAAGGTAAAATAAAAATAAGGTCCATTTTTATGGGTGACAGAACGCAGATCACAGATCATTCTATTTAAGATGTACTTTCAAAATCATGAACAAAAAGATTCCGGGAGTACATTAACGAGAAAAGGAGAGTTTTGAGAATGAATTACGATGTAATTATTGTGGGAGCCGGTCCTGGCGGAATTTATTCTGCTTATGAGCTGATGAAGAAATGCGGTGATAAAAGAATTGCTGTATTTGATTCCGGGTATTCATTAAAGAAGCGTCACTGCCCTATTGACGGCGAAAAGGTCAAAGCCTGCATTAAATGTAAGTCCTGCTCTATTATGAGCGGTTTCGGCGGCGCTGGTGCATTCTCTGATGGTAAATATAACATTACCAATGATTTCGGCGGTACTTTATATGAATATATCGGCAAAAAGGCTGCTACTGAGCTGATGCAGTATGTAGATGAGATCAACATGGCTCACGGCGGCGAAGGTACTAAGATGTACTCTACAGCCGGAACTAATTTAAAGAAAGTCTGTTTACAGAACCGTCTGAAGCTGTTAAATGCTTCTGTCCGTCATCTGGGAACAGATATTAACCTGGTTGTATTAGGCCAGTTATATGATGAGTTAAAAGAGCATGTGGACTTCTATTTCGAGTCCCCTGTAAGCCATATTGAGTGCCTGGAAAATGGGGGATACAGAGTATGGAGCAATGACCAGTCTTATGACTGCGGGAAATGTATCGTATCTGTAGGCAGAAGCGGAAGCAAGTGGATGGAGCATATCTGTAAGGAACTGGATATTCCCACCAAGTCCAATCGTGTGGATATTGGCGTGCGCGTAGAGCTTCCCGCAGTGCTGTTCTCCCATTTAACAGACGAGCTGTACGAAAGCAAGATCGTATACCGTACAGAGAAGTTTGAGGATAATGTACGTACCTTCTGTATGAACCCCAAGGGAATCGTTGTAAATGAAAATACCAATGGCATCGTTACTGTAAATGGGCACAGCTACGAGGATCCGGAAAAGCAGACAGAATGCACTAACTTTGCGCTGTTAGTTTCCAAGCACTTTTCTGAGCCGTTTAAGGACAGCAACGGCTATGGTGAAAGCATTGCCCGTCTTTCTAATATGTTAGGCGGTGGTGTTATCGTACAGCGTTTCGGTGACCTGATCCGCGGAAGACGAAGCACTCCAAAGCGTATTGAGGAAAATACCTTTGTGCCTACTCTTTCTGCAACACCCGGCGACTTAAGCCTTGTTCTTCCAAAGCGTATATTAGATGGCATCATCGAAATGATCTATGCCCTGGATAAGATAGCACCGGGAACTGCAAATGATGACACTTTGCTTTATGGTGTAGAAGTTAAGTTCTACAATATGGAAGTAGACGTAGACGAGAACCTGGAAAGCCGTCACAAAGGACTTTATATCATCGGCGATGGCAGCGGCGTGACACATTCTCTTTCCCATGCATCTGCAAGTGGTGTGTATGTAGCACGTAAGATCGCGGAGAGCCTGGAAGGATAAGTAAGATAAGCTAGTACATCGTTTTCGAAATTAGGATTTAGTTCAATAGGGTCCGAAAGGGCTCCTCCATGTATAAACGCATTCA
>OASZ01000097.1_pt1 | contig 122193 bp, 126 predicted proteins | sample 1501241 | NCBI WGS metagenome assembly OASZ01 (sample SAMEA2579926, study PRJEB22360) | human gut metagenome | biome: human gut; feature: human-associated habitat; material: faeces | place: Denmark | collected 2008/2010 | reverse complement strand
ATAACTGATTTCACGAAATTTGCAGGTGAATCTGGAATATAAACAAGAGAAAAAAATATTTTTTAAACTCCATTTGCACTCCATTTGGTCTTTTCGACTGCCTGCAAAGCCTTTATTTATGGGCTTTTTCGCAATTTAGTCCGCTACTCAAACTCCAGACAGACAGTACGGAGTATTAACGCATATAGACGATTTTAAAGGCTTTTTAACCAGTTAAGAGCAACATAGCCACATAATCTAAATTTTAAAAATGCAATAAAAATGCAATGAGTGACACGACTACTTGCTATACTTCCATCGGCTTCTTCTTGATACCAACACTATGAAAAGTCCGATTACAATTAAATATACTTTGAAAGGAAGATCACCATGAATTACAAATTAGAACTCAAACAAATCGTGGAATTTCCACGCTGTCGCATTTACCGTGACTTCATACAAACTTTAATCACTACCAAGAGCATCCGAACTACCGGGGGCTCTTTTCTTTTTTATTATCTGGTATTATGCTCCTATGCAAATTACCGCACATCCTACCGCCGGATGGAACACATTACCTATACCATTGGTCCAGGAGAGTGGATCTGCACAGTCACAGATCTTCAGGAATGGTTTCGCTGCCGTTTCCAACATCAAGCGTTGTCCATCCTTCGATTTTTTGAAGAGCAGAATTACATTACCTACTCTCTTCTCGGCAAAAACCGCCTGGTCAAATTCAAAATATCAGACTGGCCCAAAGACAATACCGTATTGGAATACAACTATCCCTGTAAAAAAGATACAGGGTTTTTCTTTTTCCCGATTGCCAAAGTTCACGAACTAATTGGCATTGGAAAATGCTCGGAAATGGATGTTATTCTGGATCTGTGGATTCATGCAGTTTACAACGATTCCTCTGTCCTGGGATCTGATTCCGGTCCCATTGTCTATTACCGGGATAATACCGGAAATCCCCTTACCAGCTTTAATGAACTGGGTGAAAGGTGGAGTCTGTCAAAGGCATCGGTATCACGACTCTTGAAGAAACTGGAGGAAAAAGAATACATTACACTTATCTCATTTACAGGAAAACACGGAAGCGTAATTTATCTCAACAATTACCTGTCCGTGATGTTTAATATCAGCGACGTTATGATTGACAAGGAGGAGATCGCTATGAAGATGCAATTACCAATCCATGTACCTGAAGAAATCACTATTGAGGATTCTGCTTCTGTTAGCGTTTCAGAAACTGTCACAGACTCACAAATCACCGTTACAAAAAATGATTCCTGCGTTCCAGATTCACACATGAAATTTATCGTGCAAAAAGTCGCAGAACTATTGGATTCACAAGGGATTCCATGTTGCCACTGCTCCAAAACCCGCTATATATTATCTCCATTATCAGCCTGCAAAGATATATTTAATACATTTACTCTAAATATTATCTGTCCCTACGGAAATGCCGCTTATCGGTTTGAGTTGTCCGTAAGTCCAGGGGATGAGTCTGCCCAAAAGATGCCTGCCGTGGCAGAGCCTTCTGCACTGAAAGGGGGGGAATAGACATGGCAAACCGCAATACACAGGGATTTCCTTCACCCGAAGAAGATCCACGTTTTCACGACACCTATCAGTTTTTACGCAGATACCGGGATGCAACCTACAGCCTGAAGGTAGTCGTACACCAGATGGAGCACCAGTTTAAGCTCCAATACGACAATGACATCGACAAATTTCTGGACTCCATCTATGCTGCCGGGGCTGATCTTACCGGAAGCGACATCGAACAACGGGCAAAAAGTATTGCCAGAAGCAACCAGATGCTGAAGCTTTTGGAATCATCCATCGATCTCCTCCGGAACAATCACAAGCATGGGGAACAGTATTACTGGATTCTCTACTACGCTTTTCTCTCTCCACAGGAAATGAAAAATACAGATGAGATATTGGATAAGCTGGCTCACCACATCACCAATATTTCCTACCGCACCTATTACCGGAAACGCAGGGCTGCGATTGAAGCACTCAGTACCATCCTTTGGGGATTTACTGCAAAAGAGACATTGGATACGCTCAACAAGTTCTTTCCAGAGTAATACATATCGCCTATCTCCTCGGCTTTTCGTAATATCATAAAAATGTTATACTAAAAAATGCAAAATATATATTGACTCTCACGGAACGTCATAGCGTACAGTTATCTTATCAGGAACAGGAGGTCAGCAACTATGAGGACAGTCAAAGAAATATCAGAACTTACAGGTATCAGCGTTCGCACGCTTCACTATTACGATGAAATCGGGCTTTTAAAACCAACACAAAAAAGTGATGCGGGATACCGGCTTTATGACGATAGGGCATTGGAAATATTACAGCAGATTCTGTTTTTCCGTGAGTTTGACATTCCTTTGAAAGAAATCAAAGCTGTTCTGGAGAATCCTGCTCTTGAAAGGAACCAGATCTTGCAAATGCAGAGAAAAATGTTGGTAGCAAAGAAAGAACGTATGGAACATCTGATTGCCAGCATTGATGATATCCTGAAAGGAGAGAATAAAATGGATTTTGCGATTTTTAGTAAAACGGAAGTTGAAGAAATGTTCCAAACTATGTTTGAACATATGCCTGACAATATGAAAGAACTTGCTGTAAAAGAGTTTGGAAGCATTGAAGAATGGAAAAAGCATTATATTAAGACAGTTTCATCAGAAGAAATGCAGAAAGGCTATGCTAAAGTTGTTGAGTGGTATGGAGGAAAAGAGCAATTCCTGTCTGTTGCCAACAATCCTATTAGCAAAGAGGCTGCAGAAAGTTACAACCAACAATTTGACAATCTTTTATACAAATTAGCAGCTAAAAAAGTATGTTCACCAGATTCTTCTGAAGTAAGAGAACTTGTTTCCGAATACGGTTTTCTTATGAAACAACTTTCACAGATAAAGAAAGAACACGGTCTGATGGTTGCACAGGCTCAATATTACCGTAATGAAAAAATCAAACCTATGATAGATGAAAAATACGGCAATGGTACAGCCGAATTCTTCGCACAAGCTTTCGAAGCATTTTATAAAGACAAGTAATCATTAGAACTACACAAAAGCACAACAATACACCATGCAGGGAATCAAAATGGTTTCCTGCTTTTTTTATGCCAACCAGTGAAAATGGCACAGAAATGACCTGCTTCTGCGATTGAAGCGTAAAATTACCCATGCTACAATAGGTATTGCTTATAGTTTTCCTTATTTCCAGCACCCATAGATGGTGCTTTTTTTGTACCTGTAAATTCAATCGCTGACAGCAGGTTCTATGTACTTTGTACGTACACTATACTTACAATACCAAACGTATCCTGTACGTACAGCCATATGTATAAAGTTTCCTATTATATATAGAAGGGAGTCAATCATGAAAACAAGGAACGAAATCTATCAAGGAGAGGGAGCCAAGCTCTTACGGTTCATTACCACTTACCATACTCTGAGGTATGACCAGGTTTTACAACTTTTCTCCCGACATGAGCAGTCTATCAAGTCATTGATTACCAGCCTCATCAAACAAGGGCGCATCATTTACGATAAAGAGCATGACCTTCTTTGTGACAGCCAGCAGTCTGCTGAGAATCCTGACTATGCTATAATTACATGCTTCTGGGTACTGCTGGATTTTAAGAAAGGTGTTGTATACCACACCAGTGGCGAATTTCCAATCAAGCTCAATTTCTTTTCGCAAGATGAACAATACGAAATCATCTATATCGGTGAAGAACAGGAGGCTCTGATCAATCATGTGATGGAAAGTATCCCATCACATGGTTCCAAACGCCTGATTGTCTTAGAATCCGAAAGCCAGGCTGCCAAAATCACCATTGATGATGTAGCCGCTTACTGCCTTGTAAATGAATCCGGTGCTGTCAGTTACTACATGAGAAAGTAGGTTATTATGACGCAAAATACACCAACCATTTACCAGCGGCTTGAAAAACTGGAAGGGGAGCTGCAAAAACTGACGAATACCGTTTACGCTCTGAAGGTCACTGATATCCAGAATTATGATAAAAATTTTGAGGAACTGAGCGTCAGTGCTGCTCTTCGGGCGGAGCGGATTGCCTGCCAGATGCGTAACCTTGTCTGTCCGGCTCTCTCCCCAAATCAAGCAGCTTATCTTCCCAAAGCGGCAGATGCACAGGGAATGCGGATTGCAGAACAGCAGGGGATTCTCACCATTACGCTTCCCGGACTGCTTCCGAAACGAAGAGTCCACACAAACACTGCATTTCTCCATGAACCACTTAATTATATGCTTCGGGAGTATGTAAAACAAAATGCCCTGCCCCTCTATCGTGACTGCGTGATATGTTTCAGTCAAATATATGACAGGGAACTTCCTCAAAGACGTATCCGGGATTATGACAATCTGGAGTTTAAACAGATTCTGGATACACTTTGTACTTATGTTCTGACAGATGACAGCGGCTTTTTCTGTGATTCCTACTACACGACACAGCTTGGCTTAAAGGACTGTACACTGGTATCGGTTATGGAAAAAGCTGACTTTCCGAAATGGCTGCAGAACCAGAAAAATCATCACGAAAGCATGTCGGAAAATCTCCTGACTTCTCAGGCAGAAATCCGACATCGGTAAGAACCACCGCAGGGAACTTTGTTTTCTTGCTTTTTTTATCTCCAAACCACCGGAGATTTACCCAAGTATAGGCTTGCATGGGTAAGAACTGAATTGAGGTGATGCTTATTTGATAAGACCTGACACTACGAAATACCGCTTACTGGAAATGATAGGGATGTGCGGGGAATTTCCCGCAGACCAGCTAAACAGACTCATCCCAAGTGCCTCCTATGCGGAAAAACTCATTACGGATTTGAAGGCGGAACACCTCATCCGTACCCACTACCGGGATGCTCTCAGAGGCTACCGTCTTACAAAAGCTGCGAAAGAGATGCTGTTATCTGTCTCGCCGCTACGCTTCCAGTGCTATCTGACCGGCAATACCGAGACGAACCTCATCCGAAGTGAAGTATCCCGACGTATCCGCTTACATCAGAAAGCCGAAACGTATCTGACACTCCTTCATGCCGGGATTCCCTTTTATCCGGATGTAAAACCTGACATCTTCTGTAATCACCGCGAAGCTGGTTCCATCGGTATGCGAAGCCTTCCTCTTTTTTACGCTTCCAGAGAAATTAAGGAATTGGGCCCGGAGACCACGAAGATTAGGAACTCCCGCAGCATGGGCATCCTGATGGCACCGCAATGTGTCTATGTCCTTTATAACACGGGAAACGGAGTCCTGAAATGGGAATATCGAACGGAAGTCCGCTTAAACGCCTTCCTGCAGCATTACCTGCAAGGCTACCCTTACAACGGACATCCACAGATCCGGGCAATCATGACCGGAACCGACATGGAAATGGCTTTCCGGCTGTTTACCAGTACCGGAGGCTACAAAAAGAGCCTGTTTATGCTGGACACCTCCTTCGAGCATTTCCATTACCTTCCCAATACTCCGGAAGGGGAAGTGCTTTTAAAACTGCTGGTTCACCCTGAGATCATGGAAAAGCTGGACAACCTCCTGCTGTCCGATCTGGGCTGCCGCAGCGATTCAATTCCACTGGAACATGATGCCACGGATGCTTCCGGGAACCCCATCCTTCTTGCTTATGATTTTGACATGCAGCGAATCAACCGGTTCAATACCGGCTTAAATGTATACGGCAGATCCGGGAACCTGATCTGTTTCGATTTTCAGATTCCGGTCCTGAAAAAATACTTAACTGCCACAATCCATTTCTCCAGTATTGACCTTTGCAAATTCAAAAGGGGGTTTTTACATGAACCGTAAATGGTGGAAGCTCATTTATATGCTTCCGATCACCTTCTGCACCCTCTATGCAGGAGGCTATGTTGCTCAATTTATCCGCAACTATCAGACCTGGGAATCTGCCGGCTATTTTGCCGGAAACGGAACTGCCCCGCAGATCCCCTCCCCGCACCCGCTCGCCTGTCTGGATGCCCTGACTGCTTTCCCGTACAATCTGTATGGGATTTTTCTATGTCTGGCAGCTTTTGGACTCCTGACCTTCCTTCTCATGCGTATGGGATTTGACCGAAACGGGGAAATAACAGACCGGGGCCGGAACCTGAATTATTCCACAAAGGGAACCTATGGGACTTCCGGTTTTATGACTTTGGAGGAAATGCATCAGGTACTGGAGCTTACGAATGATGTCAAGAAACACAAGGGAACCATTCTTGGAAAACTGAACGGAAAAGCCGTTTGTCTCCCGAAGGATACCCGCATGAACCGGAATATTGCCGTTTACGGTGCCAGCGGTTCCATGAAAAGCCGGGCCTTTGCACGCAACATGATCTTCCAGTGTGTTGCCCGCGGGGAAAGCCTCATCATCACCGATCCAAAATCGGAATTGTACGAAAGTACAGCCACTTACCTTGAGAATGCCGGATATATCGTGAAATCCTTTAATCTTGTAAACCCGGAAAACTCGGATAGTTGGAATTGTCTGGGTGAAATTGGCGGACAGGAAACCATGGCACAGGTATTTGCTGATGTCATCATCCAGAATACCGGTTCTGCCAAAGGCGATCACTTCTGGGACAATGCCGAGATGAACTTATTAAAAGCTCTGATTCTCTATGTGGATCAGGGATTCCCACCGGAGGCAAAGAATATCGGACAGGTATACAAACTCCTGACCATGAGTTCGGAAAAAGAACTGAACAGCCTCTTTGACCTGCTTCCGGTCTCCCATCCGGCAAAAGTCCCCTACTGCATCTATAAGCAGGCAAGTGACACGGTACGTTCCGGCGTCATCATCGGACTCGGTTCCAGACTTCAGGTATTCCAGAACAAGCTGATCCGCCAGATCACTTCCTATGATGAGATCAACCTGACGCTGCCGGGAAAAGAAAAATGTGCATACTTCTGCATCACTTCGGATCAAGACAGCACTTTTGATTTTCTTTCTTCCCTGTTTATGACCTTCGTATTTATCAAACTGGTCCGTTATGCAGACACCTATGGGGAAGATGGAAAACTGCCGGTTCCGGTACATATCCTGGCTGATGAGCTGGCGAATACGGGAGCAATCCTATCGCTCAACAAAAAGATTTCCGTGATCCGAAGTCGAAACCTCAGTATTTCCTGCATTTTCCAAAACCTGCCTCAGATGCAGAACCGGTATCCCTTAAACCAATGGCAGGAAATCATCGGGAACTGCGACACTCAGCTATTTTTAGGCTGTACGGATGAGGTAACTGCTACATTTATCTCTAACCGCTCCGGTGATGTGACCGTTGGTGTCAGCAGCGAAGCCAAACAATTAAATAGCTGGAGGGTATCCGATTATACACCGGAATACCGCCAGACCAGATCCATCGGGAAACGAAAGCTCTTAACTCCGGATGAGATCCTGCGGCTCCCGCTGGATACTGCACTGATTATCCTGCGTGGTCAGAAGGTACTGCAGGTAGAAAAATACGATTACACCCTGCACCCGGATGCCCAAAAACTCATTCCCCGGAAGGCTTCCGAACATATTCCGGAATGGAGAAAAGGAGCATGTAGTGAAGAATATACGTACACTCCAACTATTCCTGCTTCCCACCCGAAAAAAACCGCTTCTTATGGAAAGCAGAAAAAGAAAAAAGCTGAATCGCACTTTGACCAGCAAAGCGTTTATCAGGAACCTGGCTATCACGATTTCCCGGATGACTTCTCAGCAGATAACTATTCGGATCACACAGACATGGTTCCTTTAGATAAAGATTCTATCATGTCATAATTTGAAAGGAGACACTATGATGCCAAACGAAACAACCAACACACCTATTTTAACTCTGGATTCCGATGCGAAGCTGGAAACAGCCCAGTCCATTTCAGACCTTACCTGGCATGAGATCCAGAATGCCTACCGTACCCGCCGGATCTTAACCGGAATGCTTGGCGGTATCGAGAAAACAGAAAACGGCAGCCTCATTGCCGTGGTTTACTACAAGGATTTCCGTACTGTCATCCCAGTAACTGAGATGATGATCCATCTCATGCAGGATGAAGCACACGATTATGGGGAGCTTGCTCTGCGGCAGAACAAAATCCTCAACAATATGCTTGGATGTGAGATTGATTTTCTGATTAAGGGATTAGATCCGAAGACACGCAGCATTGTCGCCAGCCGGAAAGAAGCGATGCTGAAGAAACGCCAGATCTTCTATCTGGATAAAGATGCTTCCGGAATGCCGAAAGTTTATGAAGACCGTATCGTGCAGGCAAGAGTCATTGCTGTTGCGGAAAAGGTAGTCCGGGCAGAAATTTTCGGTGTGGAAACCTCCATTCTTGCCAGAGACCTGTCCTTCGACTGGATGGGTGATGCCAGAGAACGCTTCCAGGTAGGCGATCACATCCTGGTACGCATCCTGGATGTGCGGGCAGACTCACCGGAGCAGGTCATTGTCCACGCAGATGTCAAAAGTGTGGAAGGCAACACCAGCAAGGAAAACATGAAAAAATGTAAGATTCAGGGAAAATACGCCGGAACTGTGGAAGACATCCATAAAGGCACCGTCTTTGTCCGGCTCTCCATCGGTGTCAATGCCATTGCCCACTCCTGCTATGACAGCCGGACAGTCGGGAAAAAGGATCAGGTATCCTTTGTGGTGACGCATATTGATGAAGAGCGTAATGTTGCCCTCGGCATCATCACCCGCATCATCAAGCAGACCATATAAGGCTTCCACCTTATTTTTAAATAGCTTTTTTTCATATACAGCACCAATTAGTCCAGCAAATACTCACGATACAGCTACATAAGGTGACAGAATAAAGTATTTTTCAGACCATTACCTTATTGTACTGAAAACGGTAACGTGTTATACTGATTCGGTATTACTGAACCGGAAAGACGGATGCATTTCGATTTTGCCCTCTAGTATCCAAGGAGGGTGATGCCCATGAATACAATGGAAGTATTGACTTTACTATTGGTAATTTTTGCGGCTTTGACTTATATAGATCGACATAATAAGAAATAGCATCCACGACCCTAGGAAAGTTTTGGATGCTATGACTTATACATAGAATATAAAATTTAACTGAGGGCATCAGATTTTGCATCTGAATACCTTTCTTGAGTTCATTATACACTGGGGGATTTGAGAAATCAAGTCCCCCTTTTTATTATGACATTGATTAGTATCTGCATTAAACATCAGAAATTTATATTCTTACTCACTGAAACGAATTCTCTCTATCAATGAATCTTTCCTTACTGACTTTGCAATGAATATTGCCAATAACATCTGTATCACAAACAATGTTAAAATTATAATAATAGCTGCTGTTACCGGATAATGGTATGTGCTGATATCAAACATTCCTGTACGCTTTGCATATAAAAACAACGGATATCCTGCAAGACTTCCCACTCCGATACTGATAATAAGAGTGCCTACTGTATAGAATATACCTTCCAACTGGAGCATCTTCATCAACTGACGGTCCGACATTCCGATTGCCTGCATCATGCCAAGCTCCTTTTTTCGCACATGGACACTATTGATCATTGTGTTAATCAAGTTCATAATGCTGATTGCTGCCAGAATGATGATAAATGCATAACATGCACCTCTAGTCATCTGTATGGCATTTTCCCATGTATCGTACTCATTCTTCCAGGTACGCATCTGCAGTCTGCCTGATCCATCCACAATAGCCTGTAGAGATGCTTCCAGTGCCTCATCATAATCCTTATCTGCAATCACCTGAAAATAGCTGGAAGAATTATTTATGGTAAGTTTCTCTGCCCCTTCTTTTGCCATGATAAGACAGTTATAGTTTGTCAGACCTGTTCCATATTCACCAATTGCTGCCACTTCAATCTCTTTTTGAAAGGTATTATCTCCATCATGAATATTGAGTTTCAGCTTATCTCCCACTTTAATATCTGGATACCAGTGAAGTAGCGCGCGGTCCAGAATCACTTTATCCCCGGATTTCAATTCCTCGTATGTGACATTGCCTTCAGTGATTCCTTTTTTCAGCTCTTCTGCGTATTCTTCCGGCACTCCATTGATAAATTCGGTTCCAATTTTTTCTTCAAAAGGTCCTCCTGATACCTTCAACGCGGTAAACACATCTACCCGCTCAACACCGTCAAGCTCCTCTATCTGCTGCTTTAGTCCTTCATTTAATGGATTATTCTTTTGAACCTCCGCCCATTCATATTCAGGATGCTCTTTATTCCCGGATTCCACAATTGGAGAAATCTCATATTGCCCCACAATCGAACTCTTTGCACTTTCCATCGGATTTGCACAAGACAGCACCGTTGCTACCATCATGACAAATATTCCGGTAACGGCCATAGATACAATCGTGATAGTACTCTTCTTTTTATTCTCTGCAAGATTTCTCTTGGTCAGTCGTCCGATATTCAGAAATTGATATCCCTTCCTGCTGCTTTTCTGTCGCTTACTGCCTCCCTGGTAACGCATAGCTTCTATTTCTGATACCTTCGCCGCCATACGCATAGGCTTCATCAGTGACAGATACACTGTACACAGAGTCACTGCAATTGCCAACAGATAAATCCACCAATAATAAAGTTGGACTTCTCCTTTAGCTACAACCTTGTATGCCTCTGTTATAAGTACGTTTGAATCCTTTGCATGTTCTACAAACTGGAGAAGTACAACTTTCACAGCAACTGTTCCGATCAAAAGTCCTATCGGAATGGCAAACAACGCCACTCCCATTCCCTCTCTTAGTACGATTTGTCTAAGCTGCCGTTTCGTAGCCCCGATTGCCTTTAACTTTCCAAATTCCCGAACCCTCTGGTTCATAGATACATAATAAACACTATAAATTGTGATAATGCCCGCCAATACAACAATAAGCATGATTCCTACAATCACCGGAATTGTAGCCGGATCCACATAATTTGCTGCAAGATACTCTTTATTAATATTCATGTCATCCTCGGAAATCCCGAACTGTCTGGCAATATTCTGTATCGTCTCTGTATAATCTGCAGTCGTATTTCCTTTCTGTCCATTCACCTGAAGTAAAAACCGATATTTCACCTGTTCTACCGGTATCTCCGCTTTCAGAAAGGCCTCTGAAACCAATGATGTATATTGTTTTTGTTCTTTGCTGCTCTCATTATCTGCTAAAAAACCACAGATTCGAAAGTCTTTCTCCTTCGTATAATCCAGTCCGTCATCTTTCAGAATCTGATAAGGTACTGTGATAGTGTCACCGATTTTCCCATTCTGTCCTAATGCTTCCAGTATTCCTTTTGAAACCACAATATCATTTTCTTTCTGCGGAAGTTGCCCCTCTTTCAGCTTCACTTTATAAAGTTCCATCCCTGTTCTGTCCATATACATCATGGAAACCGTCGCATCTTCCAGATTCATGTACCCCGCATCGCTGCGGAGTCCGTAAGTTTTCACATCATGATGTGCCGCCAGTTTCATAACTGTACTCTCGTTCACGTTCCGATAAAGGGCATGCCATGTTGGATAAATCTTATTGATTACCGCAAAGTTCACTTCCACCATATCTTTTCCGATTGATGGGATTACGAACAGCAGTAATGTTGTCAGGATAATGGCAATTCCAATCAGTATGTTTTTGCTCTTATAATGCCGCATATTGCAATATGCAACTCTGGTCGTCATCTTCATTATCTTCTCACCGCCTTGCCATCTTCAATGATAATCATTTCATCCGCCATCTGGGCAATCGTTTCATCATGGGTAATCATGATAAGCGTCTGCCCGAAATCCGACACGCAGCTTTTCAATAGGCTCATAACCTCTAGCTCAGTCTGGGAATCAAGGTTTCCCGTCGGCTCATCCGCCAAAATTATCGCCGGTCTTGTCACCAATGCCCTGGCTATCGCAGTTCTCTGTTTCTGTCCACCAGACAAAGCAGACGGCATCGCATCTTTCTTATCCTGCAGTCCGATTTTTTTGAGAATATCTTCCACTTCCCGCGGCTTTACCTTGCGATTATCAAGTCCCAGCGGAAGAACGATATTCTCCCACACATTCAGCGATGGAATCAGATTAAAATCCTGAAAGATAAATCCTATCTTCTTTCTTCGAAACTGTGCCAGTTTATCATCTTTTCGAGAATAGATATCGGTTCCATCAATCCATACTTTGCCGGAATCCGGTCTGTCAAGCCCTCCAATCAGATGCAGAAGTGTAGATTTTCCGGAGCCGGAACGTCCTACGATAGCTGTAAACTTGCCTCTCTCTATCTGTAAACTTGTATGATCCACGGCTCTCACCTGATTCTCGCCTTCTCCATAATACTTTACTAGATCTTCTACTTTTAAAATACTACTCATATCTTCAAGTCCCCTTTCCATTTCATACCCCTACTATAACATTCCTGCATTACAAAACCCTTACAACAACCATAACAGTTTTGTAAGGGTTCCGACTATTCTCCTATTATGAGCGGCAGTGTCACTTTAAATATCATACCTTTCTCAGCCTTTCTTTTGGCTGCTATTGTCCCCCCCTGTTCTTCTATGATCTTTCTGGCAAGATACAGACCGACACCCGCTCCGTCTTTTACCTGTTCCTTTGCTTTCCTTCCCCGGTAAAATCTCTGATAGATCTTATGCAGTTCCTCCGCAGGAATGCCCATTCCTTCATCTTCTACTTCAATAAGCACATTGCTTGCTAGCTCCTGCGTCCTCACTGTAATCGTTGTATGTTCCGGTGAATATTTGACTGCATTCTCAAGGATATTCGTTAATGCTTCTACCGTCCATTTTGAATCATGGTTCACAACTATATCATCATCCATCTCCACCTGAATGGAAATATCTTTTCCTCTTGCCTTCATATAAATCTGACTGACAGCCTCTGTTAGCGTTTTCTTCAGGCTTTCATGAAGCGAATGTATCTGGATCATATGTGTTTCCAGCCTTGAAAGATTTACCAGTTCATTCAAGAGCTGTTCCAGTTTGGTAAGTTCCTGTGATTCCTGCTCCAGAAACTCCCTCTGTTCTTCTCCTGTAACCCGATTTTCTGCCACCAGCTCATGACTCATCCGGAGTGATGCAAGCGGAGTCTTCAACTGATGGGAAATATCTGTAATCAGACTCTTCGTACCATTTTCTTCCTGCTCCAGACGTTCCTTCAAATCTTCGAAATATTGCCCCAGCTCCTTTACAGATTCCCACACCTTTAACCATTGTTCCGATTCTGATGTTTCTTCAGGATATGTTTGGAATTTTCCTTTTCTGAATTCCTGCAGACATTCATATAATTGCTGTAATTGTTCCTCATCACCGTATCTGCTCCAGTTTTTTCTTCGGTCCAGGTACAAGAACAGGCTACATACTATGACTCCCACTAGTAATCCAATTCCCCAGATAATCCTTATAACCACATCTGAAGATCCACTCCCTGAGTGATAACCATAAGTTTCTTCCAGCATCTGTACGACTCTTTCTATCTTCTGATCGTCCCGGTCTCTTATAAAATCTACTGTTCCTGACTTTTCCCAGATTGCAACTATTTCCCCTTCCAGTTCAGGATGTTCTGCAAGGAGCAGTGCTATCTGCGTTGCTTTCGCATTTTCCTCATACTTTGTTATCAGATACATTCCTACTGTAAAAAATACTGCAAAGATTACATATACGATAAAATACCGTTTTAATTTTTGTTTACCTTTCCGGTCCATATATATCCCAGTCCTCTCACATTCGCTATCTCTTCTGTTCCAAGTTTATTCTTCAGTCTGCTTATATTGACAGTAACCGTATTATCATCGACAAATTGACCGTCTATATCCCATACATGCTCCAGGATACTTTCTTTTGAAACAATCTGTCCTGCATTCTCCCAGAGATACAGCAACAGAGAGAATTCTTTCTTACTTAAAGTAACTGGTTCATCCCCTTTATACACCTGCATCGTTTTCATATGCACCGTAATCTCTCCGGAAGACATAATCTGTGCCTGTACCTTAGAAAGCCGTCTCATCAATGCGTTCACCTTCGACACCAAAGCCATCAGTGAAAATGGTTTGGTAATATAATCATCTGCCCCTGTATCATAACCATTTACAATATCTATTTCCTGATCCAAAGCCGTAAGATAGATAAGATATGTATCTCCACCTGCACGTACCATCCTTCCAAAATCCAGTCCTGTACCATCCGGCAATGTAATATCGCTGATAACAAGAGCATAATCTCCTTTTTGAAATGCTTCTTTTGCTTCCTTTATTGTATAAACCTGACGAACCTCATACCCTTCCCGTGAAAGTAACAGGGCAATTCCCCGATTTAGATTCAAGTCATCCTCCAGTAATAATATTTTCTGCATCAAATACTCCACCTCTATTTGTAATAACCTGTTCTTTTATCATATCAGTCCTATCTTTTGTCTACAATAAAAATAAAATTAACATACATACTTTTCCTTCATATGTTCAAGGATTTCACCGGATACTGCTTCAGAAATCGATCAATCCATTTCTGATTGCTTCTCTGTAACATCCGAAGTCTGGATAAAAGCTGTAGACAACTGCAGCTCTATGTTACTAAAGTCCTATCCATCAATACAGGAGTTATAGAATGCCGTGAAGATACCGTCAAATTCCATTTCAATAATATGTAGGCTGTCCATTGTGTGCTCCAGATAAGTCAGTGTTCCTCTATCCAAATCTATACTCGGCTTTCCTAGTGAGTTTGCTATTACATCTGGATTTGTAATTCCAAACATCTCCTTTATATCCGGCATAAGATAATCCACGATATCCGGCAGCCTTTTCTCATACGCCTGTGCCAGTTCAACTGCATGCTTCTCATAATCGGAATGTATACTGTCACAGACAAATTCAATCCCGTTTATTTCCATCTTATAGTAATCATTATTCTCATCATAGACAAACGCTGTACCCTTACTTTTTTTATTTTTTTCCAAAATCCCCATGATATATCTACACTTTCCCGGTTCTTCCGCCATACACAGTCTAAAAAACTGTAACTTAATGCTTACGTTTGTAAAAAATAACTCCTGCCAAAATCAATAAAATAATTCCAACTACAATCATAAAAATAAAATTATCACCATTTAACTTCCCTGCTATGAAAATAGAAGTCGGGCCATCCGCACCACCAATAACAGAAACGGCTGTGTTTTCTTTCTGCTTCAGTACAATGCCAATGACTGCCAATACAATTCCTAAAATTCCGGCTATGATTCCCAATCGCTTTTTCATTGCTACCACCTCAAATCATTTTTATCTGCTCAATCAAATGTAAATTGTTATGCAAGTATTTCTATGCAAATGAAGCATAGATAACCCATATTTCTGCAAACATTACCAATAAAAGTACACCATCTATCATCCAATTAAACTGAATGTCCGTTAAGAAAGTTTTTGAATGTGTCAGGCAATATTTTACTTTTTCTCGTCCAGTCAAAAAAGTGATAAGCACTTGTAATATAGGAAATAAAAATATTTGTATTTTTCTTCCATAATCATCCGCAATCCCATTTGCAAAATGTACTGGAATAATACTCGGTAAGAAAAATATACTTACAAGAGCAAGCAAAAATCCTATTATACAAATTATCCATGTGAATTTTCTAGTATTGATAAATTTCATAACAATCCTTCTTTCTGCTAAATTCAAGTTTTTCCAATACATAACACGTACTTACATTATACTCCTCACCAATGCAAACCTCAATTTATTCTCCATCCTTTTTCCCGTTATTAAGCTTCGGGCAGTAAAATGCCTTTACTTCCACCCCATCTTCCTCCGACTCAATTTCCACATAATAATCCCGGATAAAGTATCCCGCATTATGCTCCTGAATGGCGTACAGCTCCAATGTCTGAAAATCCACCAGTACCAGATCACGGGGCTTGGGTTTTTGCGTTTCCTCACAGAATACCTCCATGCTTTCCACCAGCTTATCCAGGCATTCCTGACACAGATGGTTCTGTACTTTTTTCACATCGAAGATACTATCTTCCCCGTAATCCACCGATACTTCGGAAATCCCGTAATCCGACATCTGCTCCGTATGGAAAAAGCAGCCGCCTTCTCCTGTCCCGGTATAACCCATATGCCCGTTTCCCTGCGGGCCGGTAAGATTCCCGTCCTCATCATGATTCCGGATATGCATATCCATCACATACCAGTGATTGGTACAGATCACTCCCAGATCGTCAAACTTCCGGAAATAATCCATCATACTCCGTTCATCGCTTCCACACAGCCAGCACTGTTTTGGATCTTTCAGCTTGCTTTCTACTGATTCAGGCACCTTTCTTTCTACCGGGTGATATTCCTGCTCCTGTGTTTTTTCAAGATAACCTGTCAGATCCAGCCGGCTGATTCCCAGTCCGATCAGAATTCCTGACGCACATGCCAATAATCCCACATATCCCTTTTTCATATTATAGTCATCCTTTAAGAATTAGTTTTATAATGCTTTTAGGATTACTATATCAAATCTTGCAATCACTTTCATCATAAATCGCATATTTTTATGTGTTTTATTGCATATACAGCTTTCAAAAAAACTGCCTGCGGCAATTTCGCAGACAGCTTCTATTTCATCATCTCTTCAATTATCACATCCAGCATCCGAAGCACGCTTTCCTGCTTCTTCGGTGTGAGCCTTTCCAGCTTTCCTTCCACTACAGAAGTATGTTCCATTCTGGTAAGAGGAATCACTTCCTTCAGCACTTCATTCGGTTCCGCACCTAATACATTCAACAGCTTTACAAATGTTTCCATCGTAGGTGTTTTCACTTCCCGCTCAATCGCACCCAGATGGTTGGTACTGATATCCACCAGTTCAGCCAGTCTCTCCTGCGTAATTCCTGCCTCTTCCCTGTACCTGCGGATTGCCTTTCCCATTCCTTTCACACGCACACCTCCTCCTTCCAGTATTCACTAACGCTTAAAGCATTAGTCATGTAAATCCAGTATAATTGGTTGCAAATCACGCTTACAGTATCCATAAGGATTGCATTTATAACGCTTTTAGCGTTGGTCACATTTTTGGCACTCCATCGTCTGTAACTGGCACAGTCCTGCGATTGTAGCGGTAATTTACCCATGTTAAAATTGATATTGTCAAAATTATATGCAGAACGAAACGCAGCACTGCCGTATGGGAAGCCTCTCCTGCGGCAAATAAGCTGCGTTTTTTCTGTAAGATAGGAGGATCTTTACAATTTCATACTTTGATTTAGGACGCAGCCTGCATTGACCGGGCTGCGTCCTTTCTTGAGGCAGGAAAACCATAAGCAAAGGCAGGGGAGGTAATTCTCCTGCCGCTCTTATAAAAAGGAGGTACTTTTACGTGAAACACAAACTGAAAAACGCTCCGCCGGACACAAAACGGCATGTCAATTATGGCAGATGCCTGTATGCTGCATTTCTGGCTGTCACAGTCCTCTGCGGATACACACAGCCGGTTTTTGCCGCTACCATCTGGACCAAAGCCAATGAGATCATGAAGGATGTCTATAACCAGATTATCCTCATTTCCACCATTGCTGCAGTCGTAACGGCATCGGTTGCCCTTCTGATGATGAATTTTTCCAAAAGCGGAAAAACCGTGGACGAATCACGTGCATGGCTCAAGCGTATCGTCATTACCTGGGCGATCTTAAACGGGCTTGGCTTTATCATGGCTTACATCACCCCGTTCTTTGCAGGCGGAAAATGGAACGGATAGACGAAAGGAGATGCCACTATGGGAATACTTGACGGAATCGTGGAATGGATTGCCGAACAGGTCATGAACATTCTGGATCTGATCACCACTTCAGTCCTCGGTGCTCTGGGCTGTTCCATGGATACGTTTCTTCGCTACTTTCCTGCTGCCGAGACCATGTATCAGGTCTTTCTGGCACTGGGCATCGGGCTGATCCTCTTAAACTGGGTATGGCAGCTCTTTAAAAATTACTTTATGGGAGCCGGTATCGAAGCGGAAGATCCCATTAAGCTGTCCATCCGTTCCTTCCTCTTTATCTTTCTCACCTTCTATGCGAAAGATATTGTGGATCTGCTCCTGAAGATTTCAGGAACACCGTACAACTGGATTCTGACGGAAGACCTGCCGCCTTTAAAATTTGCGGATTTTAACTCCGTAGTCACAGTCATCCTGGGAGTCTGTGCAAATGGGGCGGTAGCCATCATTGCACTGATTCTGGTACTGATTCTGGCGTGGAACTACATCAAACTGCTCTTTGAAGCGGCAGAACGCTATATTCTTCTGGGGGTACTGGTCTACACAGCCCCGGCAGCTTTTTCCATGGGTGCCAGCCAGTCAACCGGAAATATCTTCAAAAGCTGGTGCCGGATGCTTGGCGGCCAGTTCTTTTTGCTTCTGATGAATGCGTGGTGCCTGCGGCTGTTTACTTCTATGGTCGGCACCTTCCTTGCCAATCCGTTATCCCTATAAGAAAGGAGGACCAAAATGAAACTTAGAAAGAAACTCATACCATTCCTGGTACTAACTGCCTGTCTGGTACTGTTTTGCTCCATGCCGGTCTTTGCAGCGGAGCTTACGGAAGCAGACGTGGAAGCGGCAGTTGCCAGTCAGGGAAAGGAAGCGGTAACCGGAAATGTCTTCGTCTGGTTCCTGTGTGCCATTGCCTTTTTAAAGGTATCCCAGAAAATTGATTCTTTTCTGGCATCGCTTGGCATCAATGTCGGCAATACCGGAGGAAACATGATGGCTGAACTTCTGATTGCAGGACGGAGCCTGACCGGTTCCATGCGTTCCCATGGTGGTGGCGGCTACCACAAAGCCTCTTCTCCCGGAAGTGCGGCTGTCGCAGGAAGCTTCCTATCCGGCGGGCTTGCCGGGGCAGTGGGAAGACAGGTACAAAGAGAAGCGGTCAATTCCGCAACCGGTTATACCGAACACAGCAGTATCGGAAACATGCTCTACCAGTCATCCCTGAACAAAGGCGGAGACTTTGCCAATCAGGTCATCAGCAACATTGCACAGGGAAATTACGGTCAGGTAGGTTCCATCAAGGGAGCAGACGCACAGAAAGCCTTTACTTCCTATATGGGCATCAATCCGGGCGGCGGTTCTTCCTATGATAATGTAGAAATCGGTGGCGGAAGGATCACCGGTACCGAAACCGGAAGCTCCGGAAACCGGGATTTTGCCCTGTACCATGCCGACCAGTATGCAGCTCCTACTCAGGGCTCCTACTCTACGGTACAGTCCGTGGATGGTTCCACCTGGTACAAGCAGTATGCACAGGATACGGTCGAAAAAACACCATATACTTCCGGCAGCGGCAAAGTAGCCTACAATGAATCCATTGTCCAGAAACTGCCGCCAGCCCCACAGCGAAAGGAGCGTATGTAACATGCCAAAAACAGCCTTGATGGGCAGTCCTCTTGCTGTCATCGGTACAGTATTCCGGCACAGGCGCACCCTTGCGAAAACTGGAGCAGCCGTCGGCGGTGTACTGATGCTTCCCATTCTGTTCCTTGTCATGCTTCCGGGACTCGTCTTCGGAGACCTCTCTGAAAATACCGGAGCACTGACCAGCAACACGGTAATCAGTGAAAATATCCGGGCTTCCAATCAGGCAATCGTGGAGGTGCTTCAGGAAAGCCATGATGCACTGCTTGCTAAGATCAATGCGGAAATTGCCAGACTCCCGGAAGGAGATACTGCCTCTATCAGCGATCCTTACGCTTCCAGTATCATCGTAAATGCGAACCAGCTCATCGCACAGTTTTGTGCCAGCCAGGATGACTATAAAAATATAAATATCAGCAAACTCAAAAGCCTGATCCGGGAAAACGAGGACGGGCTTTTTTCTTATGACGTTACTTCAGAAACGGCCACGGTGGAAGTTCCGGCGGAAGAGGAAAATGCACCACCCAGAAAGGTTACTTTTACCCGCCATACCTACACGGTCAGCTATGCCGGAGATGCCTACTTTGCAGATCACGTCTTTCATCTGACTGATAAGCAGAAAAAAACGGCAGACAGTTATGTGGAAAACCTGACCATGTTCTTTGGCGGCTCCGCTTCCGGTCTTGCCATGGCGGTAGGTGTCAGCGATGAGGTGCTGGCTTACCGGGCTACCATCCAGCAGGTCGCACAGAAATACGGCATGGAAGCTTATGTGGAACTCCTCATGGCAGTCATGATGCAGGAAAGCGGCGGGCGTGGAAGCGATCCCATGCAGGCGGCAGAAGGCGGCTTTAATAAGAAATACCCCCATGTCCCCAACGGCATCACCGATCCTGCTTATTCCATCGAATGTGGGATTCAGGAATTAAAGTATGCACTGGATAAAGCAGGATGTACCGGACCTACCGACCTGGACCGCATCAAGCTGGCGCTTCAGGGTTACAATTACGGCTCCGGCTATATCGACTGGGCAATGGAACGTGACGGCGGTTATACCAAAGAAAACGCCATTGCTTATTCGGATATGATGTGTGCCCGTCCGAACTGGCATTATGACCGGTATGGGGACAAGGAATATGTGGAGCATGTTCTCCGGTATTATCAGATTACCAATACCGGCGGAAGCTATCCGGCAAACGGAATGCAGATTCCGCACTATCTCCAGACCGATTACGGGAACATTCCTTATGGCGGCGGCTCCATCGCATCATCCTGCTGCGGGCCTACCAGCTTTGCCATGATCGCCAGCTACCTGACCGGGAATACCATTACCCCTCCGGATGCGGTGGCATGGTGCGGGAATTCCTATTACAAGCCGGGAGTTGGAACCTACTGGAGCTACTTTCAGGCTGCAGCCAGTCATTTCGGCTGTGGCAGCGTCACACAGACCAGCAATGCCAATACGGTACTTCAGGCACTCTCCGAAGGCTGTCCGGTCATCTCCTCTCAGCGGGCAGGACTTTTCACCAGCGGCGGACACTTCATCGTACTCCGAGGTGTTACGGCAAACGGCAAGGTACTGGTCAATGATCCCAATGACAGTGACGCAAAGAACTATATTAACCGTGAATTTGATATGATGTCGGAAATCCATGCTACGGCAAATGCCTACTGGATCTTCGACAAAAAATAAAGGAGCCATTATGAACAGAACAAAAGTGATTCTTTCCATTTTTCTGATGCTGTTTCTGCTGCTTGCCGGACTGGTTCTCCCCAGTTTCTGGAAAAGCCAGAAAAAAGAAGCTTCCGGAAACAAAGGCAGGGAACCGGCAAAGGAAACAACAGAAACAAATTCTGATACCCCCATGCCGGAATATCTGGATTTTGATGCTTTAAAAGCATTTTTCTCCGACAGCCAGATTGCTTCTCTCAAAGGGCAGTTTCCTGTCTACCTAAAAGAGTATGTCAAAAAAGAACAGACAAGCATCACCTTCCTGCCGGAAAAAACCAGCTACCCTACCGAAACAACCGTCTGCCTGATGTTTTCACTTTCCGATCAGGATACGCTTCCGGTTACCTATCACACCCCGACGGGTGTGTTTTTATTTGGAGAAGACGGGGTACAGGTCTCTGCAGATACGACTGTTTACGAAAAGCAAACCGATGATTCCCTGCCGTCCCTGACTTCGCAGGACATTGAACACCTGCAGGAAGGCGGGTATCCGGATACTTCTGACAGCCCGGAAGCTCCGGACACAGAATCCGGCAGTGCCTCTGTGCCTTCCGAAGATGCGAAAGATACGAAAAAGGAGGTGCAGCCATGACACAGCCAGAAGAAACACCGGTTTCCTTTATCCCTTCCAACTTCATTGAGAAAGGCAAGATCCTAAACGGAACTTTTGACATCCGCAATGCCATAGAAAGCATTGTTCTTTCCCTGGCAATCGGTATCCCTGTTTTCCACCTGCCGCTGTCCCTGACTGCCCGCATCATCATTCTCTGCATGACCGCACTTCCAGCGGCAATGGTAGCCCTGATTGGAATCGGCGGGGAGAGCATCACTGCCTTTTTGATGAATGCCCTGCGTTTTGTAGTGAACCGCAGGGTAATCTGGAGGTCCGACAGTCTTCCGGAAGGAAAGCCACGCAGGAAACCACGTTTCAAAGAGCCAAAGACAAAGAAACACCGGAAAGCAGAAAAAATGGCAGAGCCTTCCAAAGTAATGGCATCGGCTCCCCCACAGTCTGAACCGGACGCACCAGCTCCGCCAAAAAGTAAAAAAAAAGAACACCGGCAGTTTGATACCTCCACCAAGCGGGGCATCAAAAAACAGGCAAAGGAAGATATCCGTTATCTGAAGTGGGAGCAGAAAGAAGCCAGCCGACAGAAAAAAGAGGCGGCGAAACAGATAAAAATACAGAAAAAAACGGAAGCCCGGAGACGAAAGGAGGAAGAAAAACGGGCAGTTTCCGAAAAGCGGGCTGCAAAAAAAGAGCAGAAAAAAAAGGTGGTTTCCAAGGAGGACACCTCATCTGCCACGTCAAAACCCGTTTCCCGGAAAAAGCGAAAGAAAGACCAGACCTTGGAGGATTATCTTCCGGTGGAAAAAATCGCAAACGGAATCGTCTATACCACAGACGGACGGTACGTGAAGATCCTGGAGATTGAACCAATCAACTTTCTGCTTCGAAGTGCCAGGGAACAGCAGGGCATTATCTACAGCTTTATCAGTTACTTAAAGATCAGCCCTGTCAAACTCCAGATCAAGATGATCTCCAAAAAAGCAGACATCAATAAGCATCTGGAGCAGTCCCAGCTGGAGCTGGAGCGGGAAACCGATCCCCACTGTCAGGAACTGCAGCGTGACTACATCCAGTTTGTCCAGAACTTAAGTTCCAGAGAAGCAGTATCCAGACGGTTCTTTCTGATCTTTGAATATGAACCATTCAACGCAAACCGAAAGGAAGAGGAACGGGAAATCCTTGCTGCTCTTGAGACAGCCTCCCAGACCGCCAAAACCTTTCTATACCAGTGCGGGAATGAAGTGGTCTCCCATGACAATGAGGATGAATTTACTACGGATGTTCTCTACACCCTTTTAAACCGTACCCTTTGTACGGAGGTTCCGCTTTCGAACCGGATCAGCACTGTACTGTCCGCCTATACAAAGGAAAATCGCATGGAGGAACTGGATCACATCCGGATCAACGAGTTTCTCGCACCGGAAAGTGTGGATTTCAAGCACTCCCATTATGTGCAGATCAATGGGCTTTACCATTCCTACCTGCTTGTGCCGTCTGACGGCTACAAAAACCGGGTAACTCCCGGATGGCTGTCACTCCTTGTCAATGCCGGGGAAGGGATTGATATTGATTTCTTTCTCCAGAAACAGCCAAAGGACAAGATTCAGCAGCGTCTCGGTCAGCAGATCCGTATCAACCGTTCCAAATTAAAGGATGCGTCCGATACCAACACTGATTATGACGATCTGGATTCTGCCATCCGCTCCGGATATTTTCTGAAGCAGGGACTTGCCAACAACGAAGATTTCTATTACATGAATCTTCTCATCACCATTACTGCTTCCACGTTGGAAGAACTGCAGTGGCGGATTCAGGAAATGAAAAAGCTCCTGATCTCGCAGGATATGAACTTACACTCCTGCTACTTTTTACAGGAGCAGGGATTTTTATCCTCTCTGCCGCTGGCAAATCTGGACAAGAAGCTTTTTAAGCTGTCCAAGCGGAACGTACTGACTTCCGGGGCGGCAAGCTGCTATCCCTTCGTCAGCTACAGTATCTGCGATGATAACGGAATCCTCTTTGGGGTAAACAAGCATAACAATTCCCTGGTCATTGCGGATATCTTTGATTCCAGGCAGTACAAGAACAGCAACATCTGTATCTTAGGCTGTTCGGGAGCAGGAAAGACCTTCACCATGCAGACCATGGCACTAAGGATGCGAAGAAAAGGCATCCAGGTGTTCATCATCGCTCCGCTAAAGGGACACGAATTTTACCGGGCTGCAAGGAATGTCGGCGGAGAATTTATCCAGATCTCTCCTGCCAGTAAGAACTGTATCAACATCATGGAAATCCGGAAGGTAGACAATTCTGTAAATGAACTGCTGGACGGACCGACACTGGATGCCTCCGCACTGGCAGGCAAGATCCAAAGGCTTCACATCTTCTTCAGTCTGCTGATCCCGGATATGTCCCATGAGGAGAAGCAGCTTCTGGATGAAGCCCTAATCAAAACCTATGCCAGAAAAGGGATTACACATAAAAATGAATCCCTGACAGATCCGCAGCATCCGGAGCAGTACAAAAAGATGCCCATTCTGGAGGATGTCTACAATGTCCTGCTGGAAAGCGAGGATACCAAACGTCTGGCTCATATCCTGAACCGCCTGGTTCACGGTTCTGCTTCTTCCTTTAACCAGCAGACCAATGTGGACCTGACCAATAAATATACGGTACTGGATATCTCCGAACTGACCGGTTCCAGCGATCTTTTAACGGTCGGCATGTTCGTTGCCCTGGATTATGTTTGGGATAAAGCGAAGGAAAACCGTACCGAAGAGAAAGCCATCTTTGTCGATGAGGTCTGGCAGCTCATCGGTGCATCCAGCAACCGGCTTGCAGCGGAATTCGTACTGGAGATTGCCAAGATCATCCGTGCTTACTCCGGAGCCGGCATCTTTGCCACACAGGATTTAAACGACTTCTTTGCTCTGGATGACGGGAAGTACGGCAAGGGTATCATCAATAACTGCAAGACCAAGATTATCCTGAACATGGAGGATGAAGAGGCACAGCGGGTGAAGACTATCCTGCATCTATCGGAAACAGAAGTAATGAACATCACCCATTTCCAGCGGGGCAACGGTCTGATCTCAACCAACAACAATAACATCACTGTGGAATTTAAGGCTTCCAATCTGGAAAAGGAGCTGATTACCACAGATCGGCAGGAGCTTCTGGAAATCCTTGCGAAACAGAAGAAACAGGCTGTGTAACTTTTGGCAGCACTGACGCTGCCCTTTTCATTTGAACTTCAAGAAGGAGGAGACTTATGTTACAGACATACAAATCCTATACCAGACGGACGCTGGCTATGCTGCTGGCAGTCCTTGTCGCAGTCGGCGCATTGTTTTCCGGCAGTTTTCCGGTTCATGCAGCCGACGGCACCATCAGCTATAAGGCAGGTGCCAATATCCCTTACGGCAGCTATTTTACCTCCCGCATGAGCTTTGACGGGAGCAATACTGCCTACTGCGTGGAACCACTGAAGAAAACACCTTCCTCTGGTTCCTATTCCTATGACCTTTTAAGCCAGAACTCCCCGCTCAGAAAAGCGCTCTACTACTTAAACGGCGGTTACGGCTACGATAAAGTCGTCAAGGATAAATATTTCAGTGGCTGGAGTGATGATAACAGCTATGTCATCGGACATCTGGTTGTCGCTTACATCTATGCCGGTAATTCCGCTGACACCGGAGCTTTCCATGGCGCCCCGCAGTCCTATATTGATAAAGCACTGGAAGTAGCCAGTGCCATTCAGGGACTTCCGAACCCGCCGGAAGGCTTCCGGGCATTCATCGTTCCGGGACAGGGCAGCCAGACCATTGCCGGAAGCTGGTATCAGGTTCCAAACGGCTGGATCGAACTGAAAAAATCTTCTGCCAACGGAAGCGTATCGGACGGGAATCCGAATTACAGCTTAAAGGGTGCTGTGTATGGGATCTATCAGGGTGAGAAGCTCATCCAGAAACTGACCACTGATGAAAACGGGTATGCCAGATCCGGCGAACTGGAGGAAGGCGATTATACCATAAAAGAGCTCTCTGCTTCCAAAGGCTACATTGTAGACACCAAAGCTCACAAAGTCACCGTAAAAGCAGAACAGACTTCTGCTGCAAACGTAACAGATATTCCGCAGAATAATCCCATGAATCTGGTGCTTGAAAAGCTGGATGCCGAAACAAAGAAAGCCTCCCCACAGGGAGCAGCTTCCCTTGCAAACGCAGAATTTACAGTCAAGTTCTATACCGAGCAGTCTGACAGTGATCCTGCGGAAGCTGGAAAGAAACCGGCACGTACCTGGGTATTAAAAACAGATGTTTCCGGAAAGATGCATTTTACCAAAGATTCCTTTGTAAGCGGCGATGCCTTTTACTATACCAGTGATGGCAAGACCGTCTGTCTTCCGCTCGGTACCATAACGGTACAGGAAAGCAAAGCCCCTGCCGGATACCAGCTCAATCCAACTGTCTTCGTACAGAAAATTACAGGTGACGGTAAGCAGGAAATGGTTTCGGTATACCAGTCTTCTACCATAGAAGAATCTGTCATCCGTGGCGGAGTGAAGATCCAGAAACGTGACAGCGAGACCGGAGAAGCAAAACCGCAGGGTTCTGCCACTTTGGAAGGTACTGTCTTTGCGATCACTACGTTAAATGAAAATCCGGTATTAGTAGACGGAACATCCTACACGAAAGATCAGGTTGTCCTTACACTTACTGCCGATAAATCCGGTTCTGCTGCAACTGCAAAAGATGCTCTCCCATTCGGACATTACCGTGTGGATGAAACAACTGCACCTTCCGGTTATCTGAACAGCGGAAAGATCTCTGTAGAATTTGACATCACAGAACAGGGAAAAATCGTGGAACTGACTGCAAAAGACAATTCCATCTCCAATCAGGTCATCCGCGGGGATCTGGAATTTGTCAAGATTGCTGACGGCAGCCAGAACCGTCTGGCAAATGTGCCATTTAAGATCACTTCCAAAACAACAGGCGAAAGCCATGTGATTGTGACAGATGCCAACGGTTATGCCAGCACTTCCTCCAAATGGAACAAACATACCGCAAATACCAACCGGGGTGAGTCTTCGGAAGACGGCATCTGGTTCGGCACCTCCAAACCGGATGATTCCAAAGGCGCTCTCATTTACGATACTTACACTCTGGCGGAACAGCGTTGTGATTCCAACAAAGGCATGGATCTTTTAACCTTTGAAGTCAAGGTTTATAAGGATTCTGTTCTGATACAGGTTGGAACTCTGACCGATGATGCCATTGAGATCGGCACGACTGCTCTGGATGCCGAGACCGGTACACACATGAGCCAGCCGGCAAAAGAAGTGACCATTGAAGACGTTGTGGAATACGAAGGACTGAAAAAGGGCCAGAAATACAAACTGACTGGAACCTTAATGGATAAAAAAACCGGGGAACCAATCCTTGTGGATGAAAAACCGGTGATTTCTGAAACTGAATTTACTGCAAAGAAATCCTCCGGCTCCGTCAAAGTAACCTTTACCTTTGATGCAACTTCCTTAAAGGGAAAAACAACCGTTGTCTTCGAGGAATTATATCAGGATGAGATGCAGCTTGCAGTCCATACCGACATCAACGATGAAGACCAGACCATCTATTTCCCGGAAATCAAGACTACTGCGAAAGATGCGGACACGAACTCCAATATTTCCTGTGCAAAGGAAGAAATCACGCTGGTGGATACGGTTTCCTTTAAGGGGCTGGTTCCTAACCAGAAATATGAAGTGACTGGAACTCTGATAGATAAAGAAACAAAGAAACCAGTCGAAGCAGACGGAAAACCGGTGACAGCAAAAGCATCCTTCAAGCCAAAAGAATCCGCTGGTACGGTAGATGTTACCTTTACCTTTGATGCCAGCTCCTTAAAAGGGAAAACAGTAGTTGTCTTTGAATCCCTGGCTTACAAAGACAAGGAAGTTGCCGTACACACAGACATTGCGGATGAAGGACAGACTATTTACTTCCCGGAAATCAAAACCACTGCAACAGATGCTGCTTCCGGCACACACTATGCAAAACCGGAAAAAGAACTGACGCTTACAGACCTTGTGGAATACAAAAACCTGATCCCAGGCAAAGAGTACAAGCTGACAGGAACACTCATGGATGCGGAAACCGAAAAACCTTTCGATGTGGATGGCAAAGCTGTGACTGCAGAAACAAGTTTCACTCCGGAAGAAGCTAACGGCAGCGTAGAGCTTTCCTTTACCTTTGATGCCTCTGCACTTTCCGGAAAAACGCTCGTGGCATTTGAAACAATGACTTTTGAAGATCACGAAGTAGCGGTACATGCGGACATCAAAGATGCCAACCAGACCATCTACTTCCCGGAAATCAAAACCACAGCCAAAGACGGCAGTGACGGGGATCAGGATGTCTCTGCTTCCAAGGAAGCGACTATCGTAGATACGGTCACTTATCATGGTCTGATGCCTGGATCTGAGTACAAAGTCATCGGAACCCTGATGAATAAGGAAACCGGAGAGGCTTTGTTAAAAGACGGAAAACCAGTTACCGCTCAGGCAGAATTTAAAGCAGAAAAAGCTGGCGGCTCTGTGGAAGTTACCTTTACCTTCGACGCTTCTGCTCTTGCCGGACAGGATGTGGTTGTCTTTGAAAAGCTCTACTATACAGACGGAAAAACCGAGCATGAGATTGCTTCCCATGAGGATCTGAAGGATGAAGGTCAGACCGTACACATGACGGAGCTTCCGAAAGAACCGGAGACGCCTCCGGTAGCTCCGCCTGTAAAGACCGGCGATGAGACGCCGCTTCTCCTGTATGCCGGAATCGCCATAGCTGCACTTGCAGGTGCAAGTGTCCTGGGCATCGTTTACTTCAAACGCAAAAAGAAACATCAGTAACTCATAACGAAGACTCCTGCAGGCAGCTCCCACATGGAACTGCCTGCTTCTTTAGTAGGTGATGAATATGAAACACCCCCACTGCAAGACAGATGCCAAGCACATCCGTCATTTTCTGAACCTCTGTGAAGGGAACTGGCACTCCTGTATCTACGTCTGGTGCCGCACTTGTAACGCACAGGAAAGCTGTGAGAACTCTGGCTTTTTATTCCATCCGGATGAAACGGGAAGCCCCTGCATCCTCCCTCTTTCAGATGCAACGCTTTTGTTTCCCCGGATACCGGAGCCAACCGAATGTACCGGAAGCATGAGCATTGCTGCTTTTACAGAGCTTTATCTGCCCTATCTGGCCGCTCAGAAGCTGCCTTTAAAGCCATGTCCCATTCCGGCACTGCTCCGGCTTCAGGAGAACCAGCAATATGACTGGTAACAAAAAGTTGCACTTTCAGGCTCTTATACGTACAGGATATGTAAAGAAAGGAGGCACTGCCTATGTTAAACGTAATTTCAATCATCCAATGTATCGATCAGGTCTTTACGAACCTGATATTTATTCCCATGATTTTTGTCCTGTATGTGAAATTCCGTCCGAAAAAGCCATGGACCAGAAGGCGCAGGAACACTTACCTGCTCTGTCTGGTACTGATCAGCTTATTCCTGCTACGGATTTTCTGTGAGAAGTTCATCTTTACACCGGTTAATTATCCACGTTTCACAGACAGCGGCTTATTCCCGCTCATCCGAGCAATTTTCTATCCCGGCATCTGAAAAATGGGGATTCGTGCCATTTAGTCCGAATCTGGGATCAGTATCCGCTTGCGTCCTATGGGAATTCATCACCTGCTTACTTACAATATAAGTATACAGTACGTACTGGTTATTCACGTACACGTTACGTATCGTGTATGTACAAGCGAGGTGAAAACAGATGAAGAAACCAAAAATCATCCGCTGCCCTTACTGCGGCGGAACAGCAATATTAAGAGATGCATCCTTTGTATATGGAACGCATTCTCATGGCGGACAGGTTTATGTCTGCTCCCACTATCCATCCTGCAATTCCTATGTCGGGGTACATCCGGGAACCAAGATACCAAAAGGAACGCTCGCCAACCGGGAGCTTCGTCAAAAGCGGATTCAGGCACATCGAATTTTCGATCAGATCTGGCAACAGGGCATCCTTTCCAAACCGGAAGCATATCGCTGGGTGGCAGATAAGTTCTGTCTGACAGATAAGCAGGCTCACATCGGACAGTTCAGCAACTATATGTGCGACCAGCTCATTCGGGAATCCGCAGATGTTTTAAAGAACAACCATATTCCCTTCCGCCTCCGGGCAGCCAGCTGAAAGGCGGTGATTGATGATGACCTTACCACTAAATAAAAAGCAAAAACAACTGGTGGAAAAATCCATGGATCTGGTTCCGATCATGATTCGTTCCATGACCCGCACCGCTGCCTATGTAACTGAGGAAGAACAACAGGAATTATGTCAGATTGGATATCTGGCTTTGTGCCGGTCGGCTGTCGGATTTGAGGAAGGAAGATCATTCCAGCCTTATGCAAAAACTATCATCCGTCATGCCATCTTTGACTACTGGCGGAAAATTGCCCGTGACCGCTCCATGCTCTGTTCTCTGGACGAAGCATCATCTGAAGATGAACATCTCCATTATCGTGATTTGTTTTCCTACGAGGATACACAAACAACTCACCCGGAAAAGGACACAAACCAGACCTTGCTTCTTGAGCATTTAACCCAGCTTGGCACCGGACAGTCCTCAACTATTCAGAAGGGAATTGTAGCCCTCTATCTGCAACAGCAGGGATATACCAGCTTTGACTTGGCAAAACACTACCAAGTACCAGCCAATCGTGTACGGGCATGGCAGAGCAAAGCACGGAAACTATTACAGCAGGATGATGCACTCTATGCACTTCTGACTTAACCTTGAAGGAGGGAACTTTTATGCTGACACTTTATACTGCTGTCGGAACCTTAAAATTTCAAAAAACGACAGGCGGAAAATCCATTCCTCTTGTAATCAACGATGGACAAGAATATGGACTATCGGATGACGAGCTGCTGCTCTGGAGCTGTCTTGCCTTCCAGATTCTGACGCTCCATGAACTCCAGGATGCCTATACCCTGCGCCAGATACAGAAAGAAGGTCCGAAAGGCTTATCCTTCCAACACTATCTGAACCGACTTTCCTTACGCGGTCTGGTTGTAAGCGGAATTGGACTGACAGGGGTGGATGCCTTATATCGCCTTCTCGGCAGTCTGACCATTATTCCCTTGAAGGATACCTTTCCCATCCGGCTCTTTGGCTGCGTTCAGCTTTATCTGGAAGGAACTATTGGTGCAAAAGAGTTTGGCAGATATTTAAAGAAGAAACCCTCTTCACCGATGGAAGATACCATTCTGAAGCTGGCTGATAAGGTATCCCTCACGACCGCTGAGCTTGTCACAAGTATGGAGCAGGAAAAAGTAATCCACAACGAATCGGATATTATGGATGAGTTATACACAGAACCGGAGACAACTTACCAAACACTTGTGGATGATGTCCAGATTCACCATACCCAGTATCCAGTGCTGCAGGCTATTGCTAATTTGTACCTGAATAAACAAATCACATTTCATACATGTTAAAGGAAGGAACCTTATGCCAAAACCATTTTTCACAAAGCTGGTTGCCATCAGTGCAATCGGCTTTTTCTGTGTACTTTTTGGGTGCATCTTCGGGATCGCCACCCATGACCGGCTCTTTATCCTCATGAGCCTCCTCATCGGAATCTGCAGCATCTTGCGTGCACTCAGTTTCTACCACCTGATCCATACACATGCTTATCTGTCACTGGACGTAAGCTGCACGAAACGGGAACAGACACTCTTCGGGAAAAACCAGCAATATTGGTTTGCCAGTGATAACGGAAAGGAATACGCCTTCTCACTGGAAAAGAATATCAAACTCCTAGAGGGACATCGGTATCGGCTGTACTTCCGGAAACCACAGCAGGGAACAGGGCAATCGATGCCATGTGCCGGAGATATTCTCGGATATGAAGAACTCACCGATCAACTGCCGGAACTTCCGGATACATCCGTTTAGATAGAAAATGAGCCGCCCGTACTGCATCACCCCTACAGTTCTGGCGGCTCATTTTATTATAAATAACCTCTCTTATTTCTATCAAACAATAGTGTTTGTATCCGCTTCAATGCCATGAGCATTTGCTCCGGGAATGTCTTAGTTAAACTTGAAAGAATTAGATTTTCATTCTCATTACACAAATATTATTAGATAACCAATTCAGAAATATCAATGCTCGTTTTATAGTTTTGTTTTACTCCGCCAGGAGAAGTAATAAAAATCGTAGCATATTCCCCATTTTCATAAAGGGTAATTTCTTTTATATCTTTTTCTTCATCTTGGTTCGTAGTATCGCAATAAAATTTTATGGTATATTTAGGGTTCATACCTATGCTTTTTTCTGTCTCTTTCCATGATTTTATATTTAAAGCAGAAATAACCTTGTCTATATTATGCTTATCATCATACTTTACCAGCAATTCCTTATTTGCGGCATCATATATCTCTATAACTTTTACACCTTTTACATAATTGTCCATTCTCTGCCTTTTTCCGCCCCGCCAGATACCTGTGCCGGTATTTCAGCTCTGCATACTCTGTGATCCGTTTCATGTAGACTGCATCATAAGCTCCGCCTACAGCACCAACCACCGGAATTCCCTGTAAGAACTTCATATACAGAAGCTCTTTTGACAAAGCTCCCGCCGTTTGTTCGATCTGCTCCTTATCCTGATACTCTTCCGGCAGTATTCCGTTTCTGATAAATTCATTTACTTTCCCGTCAATCTCACAAAGTGTATCCCCATAGGATACTGCTCCCCGGATCAATAATAAGATAAAATATTTTTCTTCCCTGCTTTCATAGCTGTATCCATACTGCAGAGCAGTCTCATAAATATTCTTTAAAATCATCCCTGTAAATACCGGAATATCCGGCAGACCGATTCCCAATACGCCCATCCCGATTCCAGACACACCGGATAGCAGTAAATTCTTTGTTCCCGTATCTCTTGCCTTTTTAGAAAAAGAGCGGAGGGATTTGGAATTCTGCTTTACATCCGCCATATACTGCCGCACCTGATAATCCTGCTCCAGTTTTGTCCGCTGATACGTCTTTTCAATAACCCCGGTTCCTTTCTCGAAAATCAGAGCAAATGCCTTCGCAAAAGCGGTATCCAATGTTTTCTGAAGTTTCGGCGGTATCTTTTCCTCCAGTTTCTGATTCAGAATGCTCTCCCTTTTCTCTGAACGCTTCTGAAGGAATCTCTGCTCCTGTACTTCCAGCTTTTCCCACTCCTTCTGAAGCGGTGTCCTTTTATCAAATAATCGCATCTTAATACACCTCCGCACCAAACGGCATCAATGCCAGTTTCGCCAGTTTAAACTGCTGTAAACCAAACGGGATTCCGATAATCGTCACACATAAAGCTGTACCCAACGCCAGATGCTCCAGTGCAAGAGGCAGACCGGATACAATCAGCCAGATGATATTCAAAAGGAACGAACCAGCTCCGCCACCATACTGCACCTCTTTTCCAAAGGGGAAAAAACTAAGCGCCGCAAATTTAAAACACTGCATCCCCACCGGAATCCCCACAACGGTAATACACCAGAGACAACCTGCCAGACACCAGCTCAGCCCACTGACTGCGCCGCCAAACACAAACCACAACACATTTCCCAGGCATCCCATATGCTACACCTCCCCATTCATCCGATTTTTCACATCAGCAAGTATCTTTTCTATCCGGTTGATGGCATCATCCACCTGTTCTCTTGCATCTGCAATCTTGCTCTGCACCATATAATCTGCCACCAGCCCGTCCAGAAAGAAATCCGCAAAGGAAAGGAAGCTGCCGATTTCCATGCGCAGATCCAAGGAAACCTGCACATCTCTTAATTCTCTCTGAAAACGCTGAATATCGCTTTTCGCCTGTTCCATCAACGCAGCTGCGTCATTCATTTTAGAATGCTTCACAAAGTCACTGATAAAGCCTCCTCCAAGCATATCAAAAATGCCCCAGTTTCTCGCACTTCCCAACTTATCCCTTGCTGCGTAAAGGCTCTGAAGCGCCCGCTCCCCTGCCTGTACTGCTTCCTGCATTTCCCGTTTCATCATTTCGTTACTCATCGTTTATCCTCTCTTTCTTTTTAGCAGACTATTGCGGCAGATTTTCTATATTTCATAATAAAAAAAGACTCCTATCATGACCTCTGCCACAATAAAAGTCTTGCTATCTCATTTGCTACGGGTATCTCTCGATACCGGTTGTCGGTTACAAAACCACCTCTTTCAAGGCGTTCAGCTACTCCCTTTTTTGCTTGAGATGAATATAACATATTGGAAATAATTTGTCAAATCATGCATTTTTCTTTTCCAACCGTTCCGCTTCTCTGGCAAATACATGCGAGATATCAAACAGTTCCGGTACATCTGATATGGTACACACATTCACACAATAATTGAGCCATGGAAATTCTTTTGTCATCTGATAAATAACTGCCATGGCTTTTGCTTCTGACATTGCTTCCACCGAATGATATCCCGATCCCTGAATATGCTCAAATCCGTTTGCTTCAAAAAAGTCCCTTACATCCGCATATGCATTATGCCAGTCACCTTTCGGATAATATTCCTTTAGTGCTTGTGTATTCAGGTCAAAATTGATGCCTTTCCTCTGTAAGCTGTCCATCTGTTAGTTCCTTATAAAGTCTGTAATCAGGTTCTCCTTTTCTGTTCCGTTATACCAGAAACACTCTAACAAATTCTCTGCAATTCCTACGGAGTTTTTCAACTGAAAGATTGCTGCCCAGAATCTTCCATAGTCCTGCTTGCGTCCCCGGTCAAGATAAATCCTGCTTCCAAGGGCTTTGACTGCACAGCTTAAATCCTCCTGCTCAAAAATCTGATCTGCCTGTTCACACATCTGATTTACCGTTTCCGGAGCGAGCTTGCTTGTATCAAATTTAAGTTCTACTTTATACATTATACTCATCCTTTCATACAACAAATGACTGAGTGACTCTTCTCTTTCTACTGTAATTCTACCATGAAACCTATATAAAGTCATTCCCCATTTTCACTTGCTTTAATATAAATTTTTCCTTTTATTTTGGAAACACAATCTCCACACAGAACTCATTCCCTTCTATCCGGGCGCTGATTTTCCCATCCATACGAAGTACCAGCTCTTTCGCAATTGATAAGCCGAGACCGCTGGAAGTCTTACTGCGTGCTTCATCCGCTTTATAAAACCGTTCAAACACCTGATCTACATTTATTTTTTCCACATGACATACTTGATTTTTTATCTGTATCCGGATGTTGTTTTCAACTTCTTCCAGTGAAATACTGATTTTCTTCTCCCCGTGATCCAGTCCGTTTTTTATGATATTCTGAAAAATTCTCTGGATTCCCTGTTCATTTCCGTTCATAAACAGCAGTTTATCTGTAATCTGTATCTCCGGTTCAATTCCTCTGCCCGTCCATTCATCGTAGTAGGAAAATATGGTATCTTTCAAAATCTTGTTGATACAGCAGGATGACATTTCCAGATGAAAAGAATCGTTTTTAAGTTTTGTAAAAGTAAATAATTCTTCCAGCATTTCTTTCAGGCTGCCGATTCTCTCCTGTATGATCTTCATATACCGTCTCTGCTCTTCCTGGTCTTCACAGGTTTCCATTAACTGAAAATATCCGTCAAGGGATGTCAAAGGAGTACGGATATCATGTGAGAGATTTGTATATGTATCCGAAATCATCTCCTCTTTCTTCAAGTATTCCTTCTTTTCCCTTCGCTTCAGTTCCAGCCATTCGTTTAAAACATCTGCCAACTCACCAATGCCTCCAAAATCCATTTCTCTGGTAATCAGCATGTTGCTGTCGTGCTTCATCAGAAACGACAACTGGCGGCAGATGTCTTTCACCTGCCGCTGGTATTTCCAAAATAACATTCCTTGTACCAGTATCACTGCTATCAATAGCACGAACCCTAGTTTTATCATTTAGATATCTCTCTTTCTGAATACCCATGCTGTCAGTAATGTAACCACGATTCCGAACGCCGCCGCAATCACAACTGCCGTCAGGCATTCCTTATTGGTCGGTGACATGGATAAAAGTGCAATCTTTCCTGTCACTGTATATTTCAAAATCTGGAAATTCTCCACACCTGCCTTCTGGATCAAATGATTGATCACTCCGTATAAGACAATCATGGTATTCATGCACAGGCAGATAACAATCGTCATGCTGAACACGTTGCTGTTCAAAACCACCGCAATCGCCATACTGATTAGTACCAGTGCATAATGAAGCAAAATCTGAATACCAAAGTATCTCAGCAACTCGCTTCCATTCCCCCACTCCAGATATCCGAAGTACATCTGCTGTGCAATAATCTGAATGATGAAATAAAGCAGCATGGTAACAGTCGTATACACAAACAACACGGAAGCTTTGGAAAAGATCAGGTTTCTCCGGCTCCTTACCTGCCCGCCGATATTTTTAATATAACCGCTTCCTATATCTGCACTGGAAAACAGCACTGTAAAAATCACCAGAAACAACGCCACAAACTTCGCCTGCAGGTTTGCATATACCTGATCAAAGACCGTTACTTTTTCTCCCGGCTGTGTCGGCAGGAATACGGACATTCCCATATTGATGGTTTCTGGTTTCACTGTTTCTGCAATGTTTTCTGTCTGCTGTTGTTCCGCTTCCTTGTTCATCGTATCAATATCCAGTTTCGACATGGATGTGGAGAAGAATATAGCTGCCGCCATCACAATCCATACCACATACATACTTTTTGTCCGGACCATCCGGTACAGATCCATTTTTATCATATTAAGCATTTTGATTCCCTCCTGTCAGATTCAAGAAATAGGTTTCCAGTTCTTCACTGGTAATGGAAATTCCATTGACCAAAATTCCTGCTTTTGCCAGTTCCATATTGACATTGGCGCTTTCATTCAATCGTTCAAATATATGGATATGGCTCTTATCTGTAACCTGATAGTTGGTAAATCCCATTCTGTCCAGAATCGGGACTGCCTGCTCCGGATGGATTAACTCTATTTCAATCCGTTCACTGCAGCGTTTCATCAGTTCTTCGCTTGTCAGCTCCTGCAGAAGACTTCCATTATGGATAATTCCATAATCCGTTGCAATCTTAGATAATTCCTCTAAAATATGACTGGATATCAAAATCGTCATATTCCGTTCATCTCGCAGTCTCTGTATGGTATCACGCACCTCTGCAATTCCCTGGGGATCAAGCCCATTGATCGGTTCATCAAGGACCAGGAGATCCGGCTCCCCGACCAGTGCCAGCCCGATTCCGAGACGCTGCTTCATTCCAAGGGAAAAATGTTTCGTTTTTTTCTTTCCGACACCTTCCAGTCCGACCGTCTCTAAGATATCTTCGATGTATCCCTTTTTCCGAATACCAAACAATTCACATTTTATTTTCAGGTTTGTATATGCATTCATGTTGCCATACAGCCCCGGTGCTTCAATCAGACACCCCACACGAGAACGAATCCTCTCCAGTTCTTTTCCTTTACACCCGAACATCTCAATCTCTCCGGCTGTCGGTCTTGCAAGTCCACTGATCATCTTCAGGCAAGTCGTCTTTCCCGCACCGTTCCGTCCGATAAATCCATAGATAGCACCCTTTTTTATGTGAAGGTTTACTTTATCCACTGCCTTATGATGACCATACTGCTTCGTCAATCCATTTGTACTTAATAACAATTCACTCAATGCTTTCATCTCCTTTTCTTATCTGCTGTTATCATATCGGATAAATCCTAATCAAACGCAAATAAATAGTAAAAAAAGAGTAAAGATTAAGAATGCAGACGGTAGCCGATTCCCCATACGGTATCAATATATTCCTCCTGCGTTACTGCTTTTATCTTTTTCCGGATATTGCTGATATGTACATCCAGTGTCTTTGTCTCTCCCATATAGTGTTCATCCCACGCATATTCAAAAATCTCTTCTTTGCTGAAGACCTGTTTCGGATGCTCCAGTAAAAGCTCCAGAATTGCAAATTCCTGCTTTGTAATTTTGGGAAGCAGCACTCCGGCAATCCGGACTTCAAAGCGCTCACGGTCCAGTTCCAGGTTTTTATATGACACGCTTTTATGTTCCGGCTCCTGCTGCATATGGCGGAGCTGAACCTGAATCCGGGCAAGCACCTCCTGTATCTCAAACGGTTTTGTAATATAATCATCTGCCCCACTGGTAAGAAGCCCGATTTTTTCATCCAATCCGTCTTTGGCTGTCAGGACAATAACCGGCGTATTGCCCTGTTTCCGAATCTGGGCAAGCACCTCTTCTCCTGAAATTCCCGGAAGCATCAGATCCAATAGAATCAAAGAAAAGCCCGCCTTATCCATCTGGAACAGCATCCTCGCTTCCGTCCCGGAAAAAGCCTGTACCGTCTCATACCCTGCTTTCTGTAATGCCGTATATAAAAGATTATTGATATCCGTATCGTCTTCTACAATCAGAATTCTGTTTTTCTGCTCCATTTTTCTCATCCTTCCATTTTCCGATTTAAACAATATTATATTGCACTTTTATAACTATGTCCAAAATTCTTTTGATATTATCCTTCCACCTCGTCTACATATGCTATATATAGTTCTAATTCTTTTGACATATGCTATATCTTGTGTTAATATAATCTTGTATTTAAGTTTTTGTGCTGTCCCGTCATGGGAGTCTGGACCATTCATCCAGAAGCATATGCAGTTTAAGTTTGGAAAATCGTGTCATTATAATGCCGTTTTATACGGTGCTATAATGGCACTTTTTTTATTTTAATCTATTTTAACGCCCAAAGAGGCAGAAAGGAGAATTTTTATGTCAGCAATTTTAACAATTTTAGGGAGGGCCACAAGAGATCCTGAGATGCAGCAAGGAAAAAATTCCGGTACGGAATATGTTTCTCTGGACATTGCAGTTTCACAGCGAGGCCAGGATGGAAAGGAAGAAACCATTTACTATCAGTGCTATTTTAACAAGTTCCTTGCAGAACGCTTAGCAAAAGCAGGCGTAAAGAAAGGAACCGGGCTGATGATCTATGGTGATCTGGAGCTTCATCCGTTCATTTATCAGAAAGGAAAGAATGCGGGGCAGGCAAATGCCGGTCCGAGGATCAATGTCAAGGACTGGCACTTTGTACCATCCAACCGTTCTGACAGCAATACCGGACATCCGGGTGCAAACCAGAACAGCCAGCCGAATGGTGGTGCGGCAACGCCCGGTGCAGCCGGCAATGGCAGCTACCCAATGCAGGGAAATCCCAATGGCAGCTACCAGAATCAGGCAATGCCTGGCGGCTATCCACAGCAGGGAATGGCTCCTGCTAACGGTGCCTACACGCCTCCTGCAAATGGCGGACAGTATCAGGCTCCGCCAAACGGAACCGGTCAGCCACAGAGCAGCTACCCGCCGCAGGGCAGTTATACCGGAATGCCAAATTACGGAGGTATGCCGGGCAGTCAGCCAACTGACGGCTTTCAAAATGTGCCGGAACAGATGGCATCCCAGTTGCCCTATTAACTCTCAAGGAACCCTATGTTGAGGAATTGCATTTATCATCTTTGTGATGATGCAGTTCCTCTTTTTCATGTCCGGAAGCGGCGATTTCCCATCCAGCTTCCGGGCTTGTCTAAGAATCATGAATCAGAAAGGAATCAGCTCATGAAAAAATCAAATCGAAAAAAATTCTTACAGTTTGTCGTGCTTGTACTGTTTCTTGCAGCACTTTTCGTACCACAGGATGCCAACCGGCTTCTGATTGCAGGCATTGCCCTGATCGGTATCGGAGTCACGCTGTTCAGTTATCTTCTCCCGCTTTTCACGGAACGCCTGAAAAACAGGGAGCATAAGCTACGAAAACGCCCAGAAAGAACTCGTCATCTGGAAGGAACACCTGATCTGGAAACCATTCTCTGGAGACAGATCAAATTCCAGATTACCGGAAAGCTCAAGGAAGCCTTCCCGGATGCCACATGGGATTTTGTGAAAGAACCACCGCTCTCCCAGATACTGGATGGGGAACCATTACGGATTCGCACACGGAATACCGGAAGTTATAATTTTGCGGAAATTCTCATGGATGCCCGTGGCAGTCTGACGCTTCAGATGATGACCATTGAATCCTTACATAAAAAGGAACCGTCAGAAGGAAATCCGGATTCCAGACCAGCCGTTAATCCCAAATCATGGTATTCCCTGATTGGGAAACCGCTACTGATGGAATTGGTCGGTGACTTACAGGCAAGGGGCTATGAAAAGCTGTTTATCAACGAGCAGGGAGATGTCTATATTCTGAACGGCACTGAACCGGAAGTCCGGGGAAAGCTGGAACATTTCCCGCCCAAAGATTACTGGGGCGAATTGACGGAGATTTTTACTGAAGATGAATTGACCACAGAAGAGACCGAGCAGGCACTGGAACTGTCCTGGATCTCATAAGAAGGAGGAACGAATCATGGCAAATAACATCGTAGCAACCTGGGGGTTCAAACGCAAACTCCCGGAACCATTTGAGGATTATACGGACCATGCAATCTTTGATGACATTGCATCCAAATACTGTACTCAGCCACGGAAAAAATCCACGCTTCATGCAGCTACCCTGCGGGCAGTCCTTGCTTATCTGGAGCTGGAAAACCCGGTTGGCAGTACCCCGCCGGAAAAGCTTGGGGCGGTCGGTACCCAATCCAACAATTTTGTTGTGGCGGAATATCCGAGCAAAACCGGTGATCTTCAGGTGGTTGTCTACAACCAGCTAAACGGAAAGTTTTACGGAGGCTGCTATACTCCTCCGCCGGATGTGGAAAGCACACCGGAAAAATACGAATTTAAAGACTCCAAACAGTCCGGTGCGGCTCTGCTGTTCGCACTGATGCCGGTTTTTCTGGCAGATGAAGAGTGTAATGAAAAGTATCAGGAATTAAAAGCGCACCGGGACAACGGTTATCCCGATCTGGACGCCGCTGCGGAAACAGCAGCCGTTCTCTGCGACAACATTTACCGGAGAACCCGCTATGCATCAGGTCTCCCGACCGGTGGTGTTAAGATTGACCTTCCGGCAAACGGCGTATTGTCGCTGATCAAACCGTTAAATATCCAGAAGGGGGTCTATGCACCAACCGAAGTGCTCCATGGAGACTTTCAGGTGTTACGTCCAGGAAGTGGATTTAAGAAAGCACAGGCAGCCATTTCCAGAGATGATTTTGTTGGGAAATTTATCCTGACCGCATCCCGAAGGCTGTCTCCGGAAGAGGAGGTATCTGTTCCGACATTGGCAGAGTGGTACATCATCCCTCCGGAAATCAAACGGATCTGCGAACACGCAAAACTGACAACGGATACCACACAGCCGATGCGGAATTTTCTTTTACGGGGACCGGCAGGTACCGGAAAGACCGAAGGAGCCAAAGCCATTGCTTCCGCACTTCACCTTCCTTACCGCTGCATTACCTGTTCCGCAAATACAGAGGTATTCGACCTTTTAGGTCAGATTCTTCCGGATGTGGACGGAAAACGCACCCGGCTTCAGCGGCAGTACCCGTCTTTTCAGGAAATCCAGTTAGATCCCTCCGGTGCCTATCAGAAGCTGACCGGAAACTATGATGAAGAAATTTCTGCCGAGGACACCTACCAGAAGCTGATCGATACGATTTTTGATGAAATGCACAGCTATTATAAGGAACACACCTCCGGACAGAACTTCCAGTATGTGGATACGCCTCTAGTCGAAGCCATCCGCTATGGGTATATTCTTGAGATACAGGAGCCTACGGTCATTGCTAATCCCGGTGTACTGGTTGGACTTAACTCCCTTTTAGACCGCTGTAACAGCGTATATCTTCCAAACGGAGAAACCATCCACCGTCATCCGGATACGACCATCGTAATCACCACAAACAATGACTATGCAGGCTGTAAACAGATGAACCAGTCTGTCATTTCCCGAATGAACCTTGTGATTGATCTGGATGAACCGGATGAGGATACACAGGTAGAACGTGCCATGGCTGTTACCGGATGCAAGGATGCAAAAACGGTACGTCTGATGACACGCATTGTCAAATCCATGGCTGTCTACTGCCGGGAAAATCTCATTACAGATGGCTGCTGTGGCATGAGGGAGCTGATTTCCTGGGTGCAGTCCTACATGGTCTGCGGGGATATCCGGGAAGCGGCCCGTTACACGGTGCTTGCCTCTGCCTCTGCCGATGCTGAGAACCGTACGGAAGTGGAAGAAAGCTGTCTGGATACTGTGCTTGCTGCGTAGGACACGCCTATGAGAAAAGCAGCACTCACAGAAGCCCAGATCCGAAAGCATCTGGCAGATAATCTGTCTTATCTCCGGCAAGCCAAAACACCGAAGTTATCACAAAAGGCAGTTGCCAGAATCTTAAATCTTCCCCCGAAAACCATTATGAATTATGAAAATGCAAACTCCTCCCCGATGGCTTATGCCGTCCTTCGCCTTGCTGTGTATTACGGCTGCACGATGGAGGAACTGCTGACAAAAAATCTAAGAAAAGAAAGGAAGAATATCACGTGAATCACAGCCAAAGAAATTTAAAGAAACTAATCCGGGCAAAAGAGGATTCCATTGCGGATGAGGAGTTATTCCTCTCCGCTGCCTATCAGAAGTACCAGACCTCCCTTGCCAGAGCCGTTACCGGACGTTACCGGTATGGACTGCAGGTACTGCTGGACTGGGACATTTCCGAACAGGCAGGCGTTGCATATACCGACAATTATAAGGTACATCTCAACGCAGCGAACCCGATCACCCAGTCTTTCCCCACCCGTTTCTTACGTTCCCAGAGCCTGACAGGGCTCACCGGGCATGAAGTGGGGCACTTACTCTATTCTGATTTCACAGCCCACGCTGTTCATCTGAGGAGTCTGGAAAACGGTTCCTTCTATCCGAAGGAGCCGGAGCTATCCCTTCCAGCTTATCAGACAGCACTGGAGGAGATCAAAGAAGTGTTAGAAGAAAAGGACAAAGCCGGATGCCTGACACTGGCACGATGCGCCGCAACTTTTCAAAACATTCTGGAAGACATCCATATTGAAGACCGTATGTGTGAGGAATTCCACGGCACCTTCCGACAGGGGATTGAACTCAATAACCTGCGTATGTCCGAACAGATTCCTTCCATACAGGAACAAATTGACAAAGAATACCAGCCATTTTCCATCATTGCCAACCTGATCCTTTCCTATTGCCGGACCGGAAACATCAACAATCCCACCGGCTATCAGGGGGATTATCTGGATACCATTTCCGATTGTACCGATCTTCTGGATACGGCAATGGAATCGGAAAAAGGCACTGACCGGATGCTGGTTTCCAATGCGCTCTTAGCCCTGACCTGGAACTATATCCAGCCGCTCATCGAAAAAACACGGGAGGAATTGGAAATGCATGGCGAGGATTCCGCTGCCGATGCTCTGGAAGATCTTCTAGGGGATGAAGTCAGCAGCGGCGCTCCTCTTCCGACCGGAAAAAGCGGTGCCATTCCAAAGAATATCAAACCAGCTTCCCCAAAAGGAAGCGGGAATGATGAGGGCAATGCTCCTTCCGGTCCACGTACCAAAGAGGATGCTATAGAGGAAGCCAAACAGGTGCTTTCGGAAGAAGGCGGGCGCATCGCTCTTACAAAGACCAATACCATTCTGGATGAAAACAACCCCGGCGTCACTTATGTCAGTCAGTATCAGGGCAGCGGCTATGAGCATGCTGCAGAGGATCTGTTCCGGATCTTGAACGATGTGGCTGCAGAAAAGGTGCAGGAAGACTGTCAGACGGAACTGACCGAGGAACTGCAGAAAACAGCCAATGATATTCATTACGGCAATGCCCATGCAGGCATCCATGTTACCATCCATCGCCTGACCAGTGTTTCCGATTACCTGAAGAATGAATACCAGACAGTTGCTCCCCCGCTCCTGCGGGCTTCCAAAAAGCTGCAAAGCACCATCCTGCCGCTTTTGAAAGAAGAACAGCAAGGCGGAAAGCAGAAGAATCTCCTGTTTGGAAAACGTCTGGACTCCCATGCTCTCTATAAGACAGACGGAACCATCTTTACCAGAACCAGACTTCCAGGAGAGGAAAAACGTCTGGCTGTTGCCCTCCTGATTGACGAGAGTGGTTCGATGGGTTGGGGTGACCGGATGACACATGCAAGAAAGACTGCCATTGTCCTTTATGATTTCTGTAAAAGCCTCGGTATCCCTATCACCATTTACGGGCAATCCACGGATGCAGGCGGCGTTACTCTTTACTCCTATGCAGAATTTGATTCTGTGGACAATGAGGACTGTTACCGGCTGATGGATATGTGCGACCGCAACGGGAACCGGGACGGCGCAGCTCTCCGCTTCGTAGCAGAGCATTTGTGCACACGCCCGGAGCTTCAGAAGCTGCTGATCCTGATTTCTGACGGTCAGCCAGCCGATTACGGCTACAGCGGAACGGAAGCAGAGGCAGATCTGCGGGGCATCAAGAAAGAATACGAAAAACGGGATGTCATCCTGTTTGCGGCTGCCATTGGTGACGATAAGGAAAATATCCGCAGGATTTACAAGGACGGATTCCTGGATATCACGAAACTGGAAGAGCTTCCAAAGAATATGGCACAGCTTGTCAAACAGCATCTCAAATAAAGGAAGGTGAATACTCATGAATGAAACTTATCAAAACCGGATTACCGACCAGATCTGCAAGATCCAGAATGACCGGGCACTCATTGCCTTTTATGACCGGCTCCGCTACGCACCACTCGGCAACTATGCACAGCTACATGCCAAAGGGGAATATCAGGAAAACGGGCATAAAGTACATTCTTTAATCTGCATCACCATTCAGGATTATTCCAACGGTACCGGAGACCGGAATATCATCACCCGTTTCAACCTGGCACCGGAACAGATCCAGTTCCTCTTAACCCGGATCACTTCCGGTTTTCAGGAATTTGAATGGAGCCAGAGCAAGATCTACGGCAATCCCGATCAGAACGGTTATTCCACAGCCCAGATGTTTTATATCTCCAGACATCCCTATGATTCCAAAGGGCAGCCTATGAAAAGCCCATGGAAAATCCAGATTGTAAATGGGAAAGGCATCAAAGCACAGAATAAGAACGGTGGTTCCTACATGCAGCCACGCAGCTTCCAGTCCGAAAAGACGACAGCCATCCAGCTTACCGACATGGATCTGTTCACGCTTCTGAAGCGGACGGATTCCTATATTTCCAACTGGGAAACGGTGATTGCTGCATCACTGATCAATAACGGAAAACGGATGCTGGCAGACCAGCAGAACAGTCAAATGCAACAGACAGCACAGGCTCCGCCTTACGCTGCCTAAATTTTCAGAAGAGAAGCGGTACTTTACTGCTTCTCCTCTTTTTAAGAAAGGAGACTTTAGTTATGAATATTGCACTCATCCGGACCATGGACTCTCAGGGGCGTATCGTCATCCCTGCAGAAATCCGGAAACAAATGAAGCTCTCAGACGGAGATGCACTGGAACTGGAAAATGTGGGAATGGAGCTGCTTTTACGCAAATGCCCTACCCACTTAAACGGAAAAGAGGAAATGGCTTCCTATCTTTCCGTCCTCTACAGTGTCATCCACTGTGGTATCGCAATTTGCAGTGAGGCTCACATACTCGTATCTGCGGGCATCTATCTTCCGGAAGGCACTCCCGTTACAGAAGAACTCGCCGAATTGGTTGCGGACGGCCAGGAACTGATCTCTGCTGAGAACTGCCCTGTCTACCCGGTATCCAACACCCGTCAACCGGTTTGTGCTTTTTTCCCGATTTTAAGGGAAGACAGAGAGCCGCTGGCACTTCTTCTCTGTTCCAGAACCGGACAGCATTTATCCGAGATGGAATTGGGATGCGCTAAACTGGTCGCTGCCGTAATTGCAAACAAAATTAAGTAAGGAAAGGAGCGTGAAATCAATGAAGAATACAAATATAACCTTACACACCACCCAAAAGAAAGAATATGTCCTCACCGGAATCCTGTCCCTGCCCCTCCATCTGGGAGAACGGGCGTGGATCTATAGTTATAACCAGACCTTTGCTACCAGTCCGGTGCAGAGTATTCTGGAAGTATCCGAAAACGGTGTGGTATTTGAGACCTGCAACAGTATTTACCGTCTCAGCTACACCCGTGTTCCGATGGAGCTGGAGGCGATGTGTGCTTGACAAGAATGGAAGAACTGGAGAGCTGCCTTTCGGGGCTCCTCTCCACCTTAAAGAAGAACCGGGAACATGTGCCTCTGGAAGTGCTGAAGACACAGTATAAGCAGCCGTATGAAGAACTGGTCAGAAACATCAACCTGACCGCTTCTGCCTATGCAAAATCTGTGCTGCTCCACCGGCTGGTCCTGAATCCGGATGCAGATGTGGAGGAACAATGTACCGTCATCAACCAGATGATACAAACTTCCGGGATGCTGAAGAAAATCAGCTCCTGCATGTCCAAAACCTATGATGTAGGACAGATATATCCTCTGATACTGGAACTACGCCATATGGTCGAACAGGCACTCTGGCCCTATGTGAATCAGGCAACTTGTCTGGTCGCAGATCTGGATGATATAGAAAAAGAACCGACAATTTACAATTTTTTGACACATGAAGTTTATGAAAATGATACCTGGATTCACCGAGAAATCGACCTGCGCTGGAAACTACTGGTACATCTTACTCCCGAACAAAGAGAATCCGTACCACCAGCCAATCATAGTATGAATGGAGGAATTTACCATGAAAGAACAACCATCTAATCCTTGCGAGAAAGTCTCATTTATTTTGACCTATGACCAGCTTGAAGCTGCTTATAACATCTACCGGGAACAATTTATTTCCTGCGACTTCATCCGCCGCTCCATGGAACGTCTGGAGGAAAGAATCGGACTCTGCAACCTTCCATATGAAACGCTGCGTGATGATCCAAGCCTTCTTCATGAAGCATACCTGCAGTTTCTCCGACTGGAAGACTGCAATGTGGCTTATAACGACACGCTGGAGCAGGTAATTGATGCAATCGAACAATGGCTTGCCTCTGGCACCTTATCCCCTGTAAACCTTACGGTTTCCAACCAGAATATGGGTGAAACTTTTGGAACGGAGGTGGATGTGTAATGGCAAATATCTGCTGTGATGATGTGATCTTTTATACAGAAGGAAATCCGGAAGGACTATATGACTTGTGGGAGGACCTGGAAACCTACATCATTCTGAACCAGAATCCTGATTTATGCTGGATTGGCAATTTATTTTCCCACAAGAAAATAGATTCCACCGGAATATCTCTTCGTGGAAATGTCAGCTACATGGAATGGAATGATACGTATATTCTACTTTCTTTAGAGACAGCATGGACTCCACTTTATGAAGCATATCAGGCGATAGCCGCTGCATATCATGTTCCCTTTGTGATGCAAAGCATAGAACCTGGAGAACGAATTTATTATAACACGGATGAAGCACACCTATTTTTCCCTGACCGATATTGTGTCCGCTTATATGAAGAAAGCCTATTGACTCCATGTGGCTTAATAATCGGAGAAAAGCTGGAAGACGGTGAACCATTTGAAACGGAAACAGACGTATTAGAACGATTCAGAGATTGCGGATATCCAGCAGCTACACTAAAAGAGTTGGAGCTCATGTTCGATGCGGATGAACTTATTATTTTTGAATTTACAAATCCATATTTGGATCTGGAGCAGAAAAATGCTTGTGCATGAAACTTCTCCCCTCCACACCAAAGACGATTATCATCAGATTTAAAGGAGGAACACCATGACTGATTTGGAACTGGATGTCTGGGATGCATGGCTCAGGGAACGTCAGGAACATCTGGAAGAAACCCTGTCCAATATCTCACCATCGGAAGAACCCTGCAGATATTACCTGCTAACCGGATATATTCAGGGAATGCTAGAAGCTCTTACCATGCTTACGACTGTTGAGGATGGGAAACGCTTCAAGATCAAACTGGAGCAATTTCGCCAGAATCTGCTCCTCTCTGGAGATTACGATGCTACCGGTAACTATAAACAGGCAGTGAAGAAAACTGCTGTTTAAATACTTCGAGCCGCCCAATCGGACGGCTCTTTTTATGCCCGAAAACGGTAGCCTACACCACGTATCGTTTCTATGTAGTGCGGTTCTTCCGGATTTTCTTCTATTTTCTTTCTCAGATTCTTGACTAACCCATAGACACGGTTATCCACTTCTGACTCCACATCCTCATAAATATGCTGGTAAATCTGTTCTTTTGTAAATACCCGATTGGGGGATAAGGCCAGATAAAAAAGCAGGTCATATTCATGTCTGGTAAGTTCCACAACCTTACCATCTTTGATTACGCTCCGCTGAAGCTGGTCTATTTCCAAACCTTGGAATGTCAACTTTTCAGAATTTGTAATCTCCATAACTTCTAACGTACTTTCGCAGGCTAGAACTGATTTAATTTTATTCAGGATTCCCTCTTCGGAATCAGAAATGGTAAGAATCATCACTTTCCCATAACATCACCTGCTTTTCTTAGCATTTAGCTTTCACTCCTCATTAACAATGTTTATCGATTGGTTACATAGATATATGCATCTTCCAAAGTTACGTCACAAGCTATACATCCACTTTCTGACGGCATATTCTCCCCTAACAGTCTTAATCTAATTCCTTCCTCCGTATACTGCTTACTGGAAATATGATATTTTCTTTCTAATTCTCTTGCAAGGCTTTCGTCCTCTGTACAGCATTCCCATACATGCCCTCTTGCCTTATTCAATAATTCCCTCATTGTTCCTGTATAAAGGAATCTACCTTTTTTCATAACCGCAAGCTGATTACAGGTTGCCATCAGATCCTCCACCACATGCGTTGAAAATAATACGGTGCGTTCTTCTGCAAAATCTACCAGTAAATTACGGATACGGATGCGTTCCTCCGGATCGAGCCCTGTTGTTGGTTCATCCACAATTAAAAAATCCGGCTCATGGAGTAATGCCTGCACTAATCCAACTCTTCGCTTCATTCCACCTGAAAGCTGCCGCATTTTCTTTTTCTGATGGTCTGCAAGACTGGTCTTCTCCAGATAGTAATCAATCCTTTTCTTGCTTTCTCTTTTCTCAATTCCAGCCAGATCTCCCATATACTCCAGACATTCTCGAACAGTCAAAGACGGATACAGATCAATTTCCTGTGGCAGATACCCAATCTTTTTCTGTATCTTTTCGTAATTTGCTTCGCAATATAGCGTACCATCTAACAGAACTTTTCCACTTGTGGGTGCAAGCACCGTTGTAAGCACCCGCATCAACGTTGTTTTTCCTGCACCATTTTCACCTAACAGACCAAATATCCCATGTGGGATTTCCAGATCCACATGATCTACCGCTGTCACTCCATTTTTAAATGTTACTGTTAAATCGTCTATTCTTATACTCATAATCTTACCCTCTCTTCTTTAATATCTTAGGAACAAATGCAAGCATCATCCCCGCAAATACCACGCACAGCACCTTCCCGCCAAGCCATCTCCACTCTGTCAGCTTACCGAAATCACAAGTTCCGTAGGAAAATGGTCCCCAGTTTTTCAAAAACTGAGTTGCCTTTCCGGAAATAGAGAAAAACCAGAAAAGCAGCACGACACCCATACCAATCCATCTGTTTCGAACCAGATTGCTGACAGTTACGGAAAGCACACTCCAAAACAAAACAGTTCCGGGAATCGCAATACAATAAATTCCAAACAAGGCACCGCCATCTAATTCTTCTGTCAGATTCACCGGTTTCTGCCAATAAAAGAGTCCATATGCCAACAAACTGATTCCAATCAGATAAGCTACCTGCACAAATAGTCTTTTATAAACTACCCCTGCCTGCTTTTTTAGATTATAAAGGCAGAATACTTCCGAGCGTTTGCTCTGCACTTCCACCAGATAAGTATCTGCACAGAAAACGACTGCCAGAAGCGAAACAGCTCTTTCTACTGCCTGCCCGATTTCATTCGCATATACAACAGGCTGGATTGCACTCAATATCACAACAAAAGCGATTGAATATGCAATTTTATAATATGGCATACATATTTTTACTTCTTTCTTCAATATACTCTCCTCCTTTTCCACATCCACACCGCTATAAACATGAGCAGTATGGATGCTGCCACAAGAAGCAGTTGATTGAGATATACCTGATGTGGCAATTCCGTTTCAAAAAAATTCCCCGGAAATCGAACCATAATAGAGAATGGTCTTGCATGACACTGTCCTTTGCTATCCCATGTCAGCATATTAGAATAAATGATATAAAGAACCAGCGCCGGAACCGCTGGAAGCGGATTCTTAAACAGCAGCGCTGTAACCGCATACACACAGCAGATCATCAGGATGTTCGGCAGGACATACAGGATCGAATTCTGAACAAAATCCAGTATGTTCATAGCAAATCCTGATTTTACTGCCGTGGCGTAACACAAAATGATAAATACGATATTCATAATGACCAGTGCCGCCGTCATAATGAGAAATCCACTGCTTATTTTCCCGGCAATATATTGAAAAGCCGTCATCGGTTTGGTGTGCAGCAATTCATAAGTATTTTTCCTCATATCCTGGAAAAATAAAAACGCCAGCAGAACCGTTGCAAAGAATGCCATATGCAGGCTTGCAAAATCTGTAAATTTTCTTCCGAAATAATAGGAGAATGGATGTTTCTCAAGATTTTCTCTGATATACCGGTTGACTTCCTCCGGGCTTCCCTGATACCATGAAACGTCCTCATACACATAATTGGCACCATTAAAGTGGTATTCCGTTTTCAGATACTGACACGCCTCCGTAATCTTCATCTGTTTCATCTCAGATATCACTGCCTCCGCCTCTACTTCCGACATGCCAAACCCATTCTCTGTGTCCTGAAGTATCTTTACAATCTCTTTCTCCCACAGTTCTCTCTCCTTATCCGGTGTTGCCGGAATACATCCCTCCATAACATCCCCATCGGAGGCCATTTTTACCTTCCTGAAGGTTTCATCCGACTTCACGTAATGAATGGACAGATAGGGTGCAAGTGTCTGGTACATACTGATTAAAACAACAATCAAACCGATCCAGAATATCGGATTTTTAAGATAATTTTTCAGATTCCTTTTTATGATTGCTTTCATAAGTCATCCCGCCTTTCTTTTTTCTACAAACAGCATAGCCTACAAATCACAACAAAAAAACAACAGCCATTTATTTCTGCTGTTGTTCTTCTAATACATAATTTTTAAACACTGCCTCAACTTCCGCACCGCCATCTGCTACATTTTTTATCAGCAGTTTCCCACCATGCCGTTCGCAGTAGATACGGCTGATATACATACCCATTCCAAAATGCTTTAAGTCATCCTGTGGATTCTCATGATAAAACGCCTGTGTCACCCTGTCGATATTTTCCTGAAATCCAATTCCGTCATCCCTGATACTCATTTTCAGATATTGGGGTGTCACTGTCAGCTTCAGCCTAACTTCCTGATTGGCATAGCGGAATGCGTTAGCCAACAGATTATCCGCTACTTCCATGATGATTTCCTCATCCGCAGTCAGTATTTCAGATTCTCTCACTGTCGTCACTGTAAAATTCTTTTCTGATTTTTCCACCACGACTTCTGCCAGAGCTTCTATCTGGTTTATCAACTGCCGGATATCTACCACGGAACAGTTTAATTCCCGTTCTTCCAATTTCGTCATCTTCCTCATACTATCAATAAAATGGTTCATCCGTTCAATCTGAAGCATACCGCCCCTTAACATCTCCATCATTTTCTCTTGATCAAGCATATCTTCCGGAACAAATTCCAAAAGCATTTCCTGATATCCCCGCATGATTGCAAGCGGCGAGCGGATATCATGGGCAATCGCTGCACGCAGTACCCGCTCATCTTCGATCATCTGCCAAAGTCTACGGTTATTTTCTTCCAACTGCCCACGCATCCTTTCAAATTCCCTGCACAGCATCCCCATCTCGTCCTCGTTCTCATAAGCCATATGAAAATCCAGATCTTCCTCCGCAATCATCTGTGATGCCATCTTCAGTTCCTGAATCGGTCTCTTTAATTTATTTTTGTAAAACAGGCTGACCGCAATTCCACATCCGGCAAAAGAAAAAAGCAATACTCCGTACGTCTGAAGGAAATCACAGGTTTCTGAAATATGCCAGTCCATTCTGCTCATTTTACTCTGATTCGGTCTCGGTACCACTACCTCAAAATTTTCATTGCGGTCATTCATTGCCTGATAATACTCGTCCTGATCCACGTACTTCCACCAGACCTCCTCCTGTATCTGCCCGGCAATCTCAATAATTGACACAGAAAGAAAAAAAGTGACAATCAAGCTGAGTATCGTATATAAAACCATTGTCTTTTTCAAGGATAAATTTCTTATCTTTTCCATCGATACCCCATCCCCCATACTGTCTCAATGTATTCTGTCTGCGTATATTCCGCCAGTTTCTTTCTCACTCTCCGGATCAGTTCCGTAACAACACGGCTGTCACCTTCCGCATCATAACCACACACCTTTTCGTATATCCGCTCCCTGTCAAAAACCTGTCCTGGATTCATGGACAAAAACTCAATGATTGCATATTCCAGCTTCGTAAGCTCCAAATCATTTTCACCGATCTGAACCCTCTTTGCTCCATAATCAATACTGAGGTCTCCGTGGAATCTGTATTCAGACTTCCCTTTATGACGCTCCTCACGCTTCAAATGTGCAATAATACGAGCATCCAGTTCTTTCAGACTAAACGGCTTCAGTATATAGTCATCCCCACCGGATAAAAGCCCGTTTACCCTGTCCTGCTCCTCCACTTTTGCCGTCAGGAAGATAATGGGACAAGTTACTTTGCCCCGGATACGTCTGCATACTTCTAATCCGTCTATTTTAGGCATATTGATGTCCAGCAAGATAATATCCGGTTTCTTATGGATTTTTTCCAAAGCATCTGTGCCATCTTCTGCCATCATTACATCATATCGTTTGATTTCAAAATAGTTCTTTAACATCTTTAATAATTCGATGTCATCATCCACGATCAAAATTCTATATGCCACTTTTATCACCTCGTTTTATCAGTATACAACGAAAAAAACAATAAATAAACAACAAGAGAAACACTTCGAGCCGCCCATTGCCGGACGGCTCCTTTTATGCCCGAAAGCGATAACCAACACCACGTATCGTTTCTATGTAGTGCGGTGTTTCCGGATTTTCTTCTATTTTCTTTCTCAAGTTCTTAATCAGACCGTAAATTCGGTTATTCACTTCTGACTCCGCTTCCTCATAGATATGCTGATAGATCTGTTCTTTCGTGAATACCCGATTAGGAGATAAAGCAACCACAGCGATTTGCTTCAAAAGTCTCTTTCGCCTGGTATACCGTTTATAACTTCTCATGTTTATCACCTTCAATCTGCTTTCAAATTTAATAATCTATATTTTATGACAATTCAGCATATAGAAAAGTTAGTTATTCGTGAAAATTATTTTTAAATTTAGAACTTGCATAACCACTACGATGTAAAAACAGTTTAGAGGCATTTATGACAGAGATTGATTTTATCTGGTTTTCGACTTTCTCCACGAAAGTGGCAAAAAATACCTGGCTACGAATTCCTTCGCTTAGGGCAAATCTGAAATCCTGAACGCTTTTATTCCTGTAGCCGACAAATTTGTCATCAACATAAGGCAAAAGCTTCATTGAGGAATCTATTTCATTTGACATATACTACATCTAGTGTTATACTGTTCTTATATCAATTATTTGTGTCAATCCGGAAAGGATTTATCACACGCAGTTTAGGTTTGAAACGTAGTCAGGAGTTTTCCTATGCCCAACAAGCAGCAGGGACTTCTGGCTTTTTTTATTTTGCAGGAAACTGCATCTATTTTGAGAATGAACATAAGCGTCATTCTCTTTTTTTATGCCTGAACGCAGGGAAAGGAGGATTACGGAAACAAATGATTCCGGAACTGGCACGCCACAAAAGAAAGGAGACTCTATGTCAGTCAAAAGAATTAAGAATCTTGTAAAACAACTCAATGAATACCGTCATGCCTACTACAATCAGGATGCCCCTCTGGTATCTGATGCCGAGTATGACCGACTCTTTGACGAACTGAAGGAACTGGAGGAACAGACTGGTTTCATCCTGTCAAATTCTCCGACACAGACGGTTGGATATTATCCGGTCAGTGAACTTGCCAAAGTCACCCATCCGATTCCACTGCTCTCGCTTGAGAAAACAAAACTGATTTCAGAGCTTTTAGATTTCATGAAAGGACAGGAAGTTCTCTTTATGCTGAAACTGGACGGTTTGACTACCAAACTCATTTACGAAGATGGCAGACTGATTCAGGCTTCTACCCGTGGAGATGGTGAAGTGGGGGAAGATATTACACACAATATCCCGGCATTTTTAAATGTACCGCTTACCATTCCACACAAAGAACGTCTGGTCATTACCGGTGAGTCTTTTATACCAACCAATGATTTTGAACGTCTGAAAGATACTCTGCGTGATGGAAATGGAAAACCTTATAAAAACGGACGTAATTTTGCTTCCGGATCAGTACGAAGTCTTGATCCGAAGAACTGTATCGGACGTTGTGTTCGCTTTCTTCCGTTCAATGTATTAGAAGGAATGGAGGATGTTCCCTTCCCGGACAGCAGAGCCTGCAAATTAGAAGGTTTAACACACCTGGGCTTTGGTTACTGCCCGTTTTTCTCAATTTCAGGAACCGGACTTTCAAAAGAATATGCGGAGAAATTCATTCAGGAATTGGTATCCACAGCAGCAAATTTACATCTTCCTATCGATGGCATTGTCATGATTTTTGACAGTCTCAGCTACTCCAAAAGCTGCGGAAAAACCGGACACCACTATAAGGACGGCCTCGCCTATAAGTTTGAGGATGATACCTACGAAACTTTCTTGCGTGAAATTGAATGGACACCGACCAGATTCGGAGAGATTGCTCCGGTCGGCATCTTCGATACCGTGGAGATTGACGGCTGTGATGTTTCCAGAGCTTCCCTTCATAATCTGACCTTTATCAAAAATCTGGAGCTTGTACCCGGATGCCGGATTCTTGTTTCCAAACGAAACATGATCATCCCACATATAGAGGATAATCTGGATCGTGGAAGGTATACCGACATCACGCCTCCGGTCTGCCCTTGCTGTGGTTCCAAAACCAGAACCTACAGCCGTAAGACCAGCGACGGTCGCACCGTAGAAACTCTGCATTGTGATAATCCGCAGTGCGACAGCCAGATCACAAGAAGGTTTGTCCATTTTGCCAGCAAGAAGGCAATGAACATCGAAGGACTGTCAGAAGCCACTTTAGAAAAATTCCTGAATCTGGGCTATCTGCACTCTTTTCAGGACATCTATCATCTGGAGGAACACCGGGAAGATATTGTGGCACTGGACGGATATGGTGAGAAATCTTTCGACCGCTTGTGGGAATCCATCAACGCCAGCCGGAGGACCAGCTTTGTCCGCTATCTGGTTTCCATGGATATTCCTATGATCGGCAGAACCAAAAGCCGGATTCTGGACACCGTATTTTCCGGAAATTTAACTGCATTTGAACAGGCGGCTGTCGGAGATTACGACTTCACTCAGTTAGAGGATTTTGGCGAAATCTTAAATCACAACATCCATTCCTGGTTTGCAGATGAAGCAAATCTTGATTTATGGAAAAACTTACAGAACGAATTCACATTTGAACAAAGAAAGGAAGAGACCATTATGACAAAAGAAAACAAATTTACAGGATGTACCATCGTAGCAACAGGGAAACTGGAGCATTTTACCAGAGACGGTATCAACGATAAGATTCTGGAGCTTGGTGCCAAACCTGGCAGCTCTGTAACAAAGAAAACCGATTACCTGATCTGCGGGGAAAAAGCCGGCAGCAAACTGGCAAAAGCCCAGAGCCTTGGTATTCCAATTCTTACAGAAGCTGAATTTTTGGAGATGATTGCATAACCATCTCTGCAATAGATGAGAATTATTTTGAGGTGTGGCTGAAAGGCCGCACCTCTTTTACAAAGGAGGAATTTATAATGAATCAAACAAATACAAGCAAGCGCATACCTACACAGATCAATGAATTTCGGGGAGATTATGCTTTTCTAAGCAATTTCTATCCGGCACCGGTCTCTTACATGGGACAAACCTATGCAAATAATGAAGCTGCTTTTCAAGCGCAGAAAACACTCTCTGCGAGAGAGCAACGCAAATTCTGTATTTTTCGGATGCATAATCCTTCTGATGCAAAGAAACTCGGCAGAGATCTTACATTACGCCCGGACTGGGAAAAAGTGAAAGTCCGGCTCATGTATGAAATCTGCATGTGCAAATTCATGCAGAACCCGGAACTCCGGGATAAACTTCTTGCAACCGGAGAGTCCACACTTATTGAAGGAAACAACTGGGGTGACTATTTCTGGGGCAAAGTCAATAACTGCGGAGAAAACCAGTTAGGAATCATCCTGATGGATGTACGTGCGAAGCTGCAGTGGAATGCAGAAACAGCGCCCAATAATATACCTCAATGTCTGCAATAAAGGAAAGGATGGTCTAATAGAATGAATGAAAATGCAAAAACAAAATTAGTGCTTGAGTATACTGGCATGGATGATTTTTCCTGTCCGGTATATAAGGACCAATTCGGAAAGTTGTGGAAGGATATTGACCTTGGCAAAGAGCCTGAACCGAATCTTTATTCTTTATCTTTTAACCATATTGATGGAGAACCTTCCCATCCCATACAGCAGGAGTACACATTTCATCCGGCTCCGTATCAAAGAAGTTCCTATGAATTCGAGTACCGGATGTTAAGTAAATTACAGTCTGACTGTGAATACTATCTGGGCTACGGAAATCGCAGTCCGTCTATCCTATGCAATCATAGCGTTCAAAACCATATTGCCCGTATGAAAGAATTATGGAATGGTTTTCCCACAGATCAGAAACCGGAATGGCTGACCTGGGAACAGCTTCTTCAGTACGAAAAAGTAATGACAGAAACCGGAATACCCGTGAAGAACTGCTCAGACTAGACAATTCATCATTTATCAGAAATTACCCTCTATATTATCCATTCATATTTTGATATAATAGGAACAGTTGAAAGAAAGGAGCATTTCCCATGTATCTGAAAAGAAAAGTTTACGATCAGCTTCTGGATTGGAAAAACGATACCGTCCACAGCACCTTGGAAGTGAATGGTGCCAGACAGGTCGGAAAAACATATATTATCAATAAATTTGCGGATGAGAACTTCAGGCACAAGATCTACATTAACCTGTTTGATTTGTCCGGCAAACAATTTATGGAATGTTACAAAAAAGCCACAGACTGGACTCCCGGTACAAAACGACCGGAGCAGCCGCTTCACGATGCTTTTAAACTCTTCGATCCGGATTTTGAAGATACCAACGATACAGTCATCATTATTGATGAAATTCAGGAATCCTCAGAGATATTCAACCGTATCCGAGAATTTACCCGCTATTTTCAAGCGCATTTCATTGTAACTGGAAGTTATCTGGGACGTGTACTGGAACCGGAATTCAAATTCTCCAGTGGAGATATTACCAGTATCCGTATTTATACCCTTTCCTTTAAAGAGTTTTTGGAAGCATTGGATGACCAGCTTTTTCAGAAGTATCTATCACTTCCACTGGATCATGCAGATGACACCGTACCGGAACTATATGACGAATTAAAGAATGTTTACGACATCTATAGACAGATTGGCGGCTATCCAAAGGTTGTGGAAACATACCTTAACACAAAAGACGTGGAAGCAGCTCAAAAAGAGCTTGTTAGAATCATCCGCATTTTCTTAAACGAATCTATGCGGTACTTTGATGACATCACAGATATTAGTGTTTTTACCAACATCTTTTTAAGCATCTGCCGTATTCTGCTTCGTGAAAAGAAAGGATTAGATGAGGACAGTATAAGTGAAGAACTGCAAAAGCTCGTTACAAAGAATTACTCCAGTAATCTTTCTAAAGCAACCTGCTATCGTGCTATCAACTGGCTTTACCATTCTGGAATCATCGGTTTCTGTGGCAAAATCACAGAACTGGACATCTTGAATTTCAAACCGGGAAGCCGCTGCTTCTTCATGGATCTTGGAGTTGCATATTATTATCTCTCCAGAACTGGTGCTACTGTATCAACTATGGATGGCTCATTGAACGAAAACTATGTTTACATTAACTTGTCCAAACGCCAGGAATTCCCGGAAGAAATTATCTTTGAGACACCGGCTTTTGCTACTTATAAAGGTGGTGAAATTGATTTTGTAGCTCAGACATTGAAAACTCACATCCGCTATCTGATTGAAGTTAAAGCCGGTAAGGGAACTGCATCTACTGCCTTGAAGGCATTGGAACAGGGGAAGGCCAATAAACTACTATATCTGAAAGGTGATACCAAAGGCGGAACCGTTGGAAACGTACAAACACTTCCTATCTATCTGCTAGAACAATATCATTTTTAATCAAAGAAAGAATACTTCGAGCCGCCCATCCGGACGGCTCTTTTCATCTATATTCTTGTATATTTATTTTACTAACAGCGCATCATTCTTTGAAAGAAGATATATACAGTATTGATTCATACTGATGCCTTCTTTTTTTGAGTGTTCCGCCAGATCCCGGTGTAAGCTGCGTGGCATCCTTATTTTAAACTGTCCCGAATACTCTTCCAGGCTTCCCGGTTCGTGAATCTCAATCCCTTCTTCCAGTGCAGCTTCTAACCATGCTTTTTTTGCATCCGCTGCATTTTCAACTGCCCTTTCTATCGTCTCTCCACAGGTGATGCATCCCGGCAGTTCCGGATAAGAAACCACAAATCCACCTTCATCCTTATCTTCCACAATTTCCATGCGATAGGACATTGCCAAATAATCATTCAGTGTCTTCATCGTTTTTCGCCTCACTTTCTACAATCTGCTTTACCATTTCAACATAAATTTTCTTGATTGGTTCGTGTTTCGGTATTGTTATCGGCTGGCATCCCGCTTTACGGAATGTATAATGGCTGCTCCCACTTCTCGGAGCATTTATCTCATATCCATAACTTTCTAATACTTTTCTTAGTTCATCAAAACGAAGGTCTTTCGATAATGAGCAAATTCTTGTCAATAGTTTATCCCATTTCGACATCTTTAATGCCTCCTATCTATAGTATATGTGGTGTCATATGTGGTGTCAATCTGTTTTTCATCTTTCTTGGTCAAATAAGGCTGCAGCTCTTTCTTAGCAGCCGTCACAAATTCTTCTTTTCTCGAACTTACCATATAAATCTTCCAGAGCATCAGATTCAGCTTTTCCGCATCCACTGCTTTGCATTTCTTTTTAATCATGCGGATAAACGGATAGATTACCGTATCCGATAACTTGTTCCCAGCAATCAACATCGTTCCATCCGTTCCATATACCTCATACAGACATTCCAAAATACTCCCCAAATCTGTCACCAATCGGAATGCCGGCTTTTCATATTTCTTTTTAGCTTCCATCATATGCTCCTCCTACATTCGAACCGTCAGTCCACTGAGACTCGTCTTAGGAAGCCCTACCAGATACCAGTCTTCATCCATTTCAATCCGAACCGGAATCCATGCATCCTTTACCTTCACATCAAAACATTCTCCGCAATGAAGACCTCCATAATAAGATTCAATCCCAAACCGGATATCAAATCTTCCCATTGATGGATCATAAATTAAAGTACCTATTCTCTTTTCACTCATATTTCTTTCCTCCTGAAATTCTTTGGTCTATATAAGTAATAGGACTTTAATTTGCAGAATTTGAAAGTTCCGGGTATTTTTCATAAAAAGTTTTTCGATAGCGATAAAAAGTTGAGTGCGTCATTCCCAAATTTTTACGAAGCTGTGTAGGTGTCGTTTCTCCAGAAACTACGCTTTGAAAGTTCTCATCAAAAGTTTCCTGCTTCATCACACTTGGTCTTCCATAATCATCCCATTCGCCCCGCAATTTCTTCGCTTCTATCCCTTCCCGCTGTCGCTTCTCCTTTTTCTCCAGCTCTGCCTGCGCCATAGAAGCATAAAGCTCCAGCATCATGTTATTGATTGTTTCCAGCATCATCCTTGCCATCGCATTATCCATCACAGATAAATCCATAAGCGTAGTCGGCAGTTCCAGAACCATAAGCCGCACTCCCATGTTCTTAATCCGCTGGATCTGTTGCATGGTGTCATACTTGTTTCTTCCCAGTCTGTCCAATTCTGTAACAATCAAAATATCTCCCGGCCGCAGGACATCCTCCACTAAAACGGTATATCTCGGACGATTAAAATTCTTCCCTGTCTCCTGATCCGTAAAAATATTCGTAAGTGCCATCTCATGCTCGTTACAGTACCGCTCAATTTCCTGTATGCCACGGTCAAGATGCTGCTCCTTTGTACTGGTACGGTGATATCCATATATCTGCATCCACATTTCTCCTTTCCATGTCCCAAAATATCCACACTTTTATTGGTATATTTCAAAACTGTGTGTGTAACCTTTTTGAAATATAATCCCTCTTTCCGGAACGTACTTCTAAAATGTATACATTTTGGGATATGTTTCTTTTCTATTTCTGTACGTACCAGAGCCGAAAAGTGCAACAAATATGACAAAAAACTCCCAGAGGATGTTACTCCCCTGAGAGTGGTTGAAACTTATAGCCCACACCTCGGACGGTGCGGATGTAATTCCAGTTCCGTGAATCTACTTTTAACTTTTTACGAAGCTGGCTAATGCAGCACATAACCGCATTAGCACAGTCAATCGGTTCTTCCTTCCAGACATTACGATAAATCTCCTCGTGAGAGAATACCCAGCCAGGATGTTCTGTTAGATATTTTAGTACCGTAAATTCTTTCAGACTCAATTCAATCTTTTGATCATTCATAAAAACAGTATGACAGCGAATATCTATCTGTAGGTTTTTGTCTTTGTAATGCAATTTACTTTCCTCCTAATCTGTTTCACCTTATCACAGCTAATCTAAAATGCTATTATTAGACTGCCAAAACTCAAATTCAAAACCAGAGCAATGCTTTACCTGCAAATAGTCTGGTAATAGACCAGTAGAATCGCAATAGCTGCAAGAGCCAGAAACGGCAAACACATAATTACCGGGGCAGAGTGAAGTGATAAATAAGAACCACTGATTTTTTAGCATTTCAGCCGGATATACAAGCCATCCCCATAGATTGGTGACCGTTACTGTTAAAATTACAGCACTGCCTATATATGTGGCAGCTCCTTTCCGGGTAAAGTTAAAGTCGCAGACCTTTACGACCTACGGCTTAATAGTACGAAAAGACATTAACTTTTCTGTAAAAGAATTTGATGTACTTTATATGCTATATTCTAATCCAGGGATGGCTTTTACTAAACAACAGATTTATGAAGCAGTTTGGCATGAAAAAGCAAATGGTTATTTCCACGCCGTGGAAAACACTATTTTTCAAATACGCAAGAAGATAAAAAAGTATTCCAGCGACAAGAATTACATAAAAACAGTAGTTGGATATGGGTATAAATTTGAAGTTTAATCTGCAGGATATAAGGAGCACCGGGTTTGAGGGAGATTCCCCACTAAGAAAATTTCTATGTTCTGGCTACAAAGCCGGAACATAGGTCGGCATCCATCCCTGTTTCTTCCCAATCCTGCAGACCTAATAAGAAATCAGCTAGTGACTTCTTCATCAAAAGTCTTTTTTTAGAGAAATAATCCATTTTTCAATAGCATCCGCCAAAACTATCTGCTGTTGCAATACTGCCATACCAGTCTTAGGGATTTCCGGATCATTCTCTTTCTCTCGAAGATTTTCCTCCAGATAAGTTTTTAATATTTCAATATTTTCCTCAATACTGGCAATACATGATTGTTGACTTTCAGGCGGTAACTTATCCAAATTTACAATTACTGCATTAAAATCTAAAAAAAAGTGAATGGGTTTAGAGGCTGTTTCCATCATAAGCTTTACAAATTCTTTTTCGCCTTCATCTGTTAATGAATAAACTGCTTTTTCAGGCATCTTACCTTCTTTCACAATTTCTCCTTTAATGAAGCCTTTTTCCTCCAACTGAATTGCTTTTTTGTAAATGGATGGTGTACTGATTTTTACCCATTTTGATATATTACGATATTCCACTAATTTTTGAATATCATAGGCTCCCATCGGTTCCTTTTTCAATATTCCTAACACAATTAAATCTATTGTAGCCATAGTTCACCCACTTTCTATATCCACGAAAGCTATAAAATACTTACGGTTATATATACTGTAATTTATAGTATTTGATTTTATACCTCTTGTCAAGGAAATTGCAGGATACACGCTTGACAACTACTATAAATTATAGTAGTATTCTCTCACGTAGTATACTATAATTTATACTACTATAATTTATATTCTTAATTGAAAGGAGTATTTGAAATGAACAAGAATAACAACAAAATGGATTTATTAGGAAATGCACCTGTTCCCCAAGCACTAATGGCTCTTGGTATACCGATAATGATTGGTATGCTTATTAACGCTCTCTACAATTTGGTGGATGCTTATTTCATAGGAGGACTTGGCGAGAGTCAAATGGGTGCAATTTCCATTGCGTTTCCTTTAGGACAAGTAGTTGTTGGTTTAGGTCTGATGTTTGGCAATGGTGCCGCCTCCTACTTATCAAGACTTTTAGGGCGAGGAGATAGGGAAGCTGCAAGTAAAGTCGCCAGTACTGCATTATACAGCAGTGTTTGTATTGGCGCAGTTATTATTATCGGAACTGCAATTTTTTTGAAACCTATTTTAACCATGTTAGGTGCAACAGACACGATTATGCCATACGCCCTTTCTTATGGAAGAATCTATGTTATTTCATGTATTTTCAATGTATTTAATGTAACGATGAACAATATCGTTGCAAGTGAAGGCGCCGCAAAAACAACTATGTGTGCATTATTATTAGGAGCTGTATTGAATATTGGTTTAGATCCTATTTTCATCTATACTCTCGACATGGGGGTTGCTGGTGCGGCAATCGCTACAGCAATTTCTCAAATGGCTTCTACTCTTGTATATTTAATTTATGCATTACAGAAAAAAAGCGCTTTTACATTTTCCATTAAGGAATTTTGTCCTTCTAAGCAGATCATAACTGAAATTCTGAAAATCGGTATACCCACATTGACTTTCCAGCTTCTTACAAGCCTTTCTATCGCATTCATAAACCGGGAAGCTAATATCTATGGAGATGCTGTTATCGCCGGAATGGGCGCTGTTACAAGAATCACTTCAATGGGAACTCTGGTTGTGTTCGGCTTCTTAAAAGGTTTCCAACCAATTGCCGGCTTTAGCTATGGTGCCAAAAAGTTTGATCGGCTCAGGGAAGCAATTAAAACTTCTATCTTATGGTCAACAATATTTTGTGTAGTTGTGGGATTGACAATAGCCCTATTTTCCACACAGATTATTTCGCAATTTACAGAAGGCAATACAGAGATGATTTCTGTAGGTCAAAAATCGCTAATGGCAAATGGATTTTCCTTCTTCGTATTTGGATTTTACACAGTGTATTCTTCTCTGTTTCTTGCACTTGGAAAAGGCACCGCCGGATTCGTTCTTGGGGCTTGCCGACAAGGTATTTGCTTTGTTCCGATCATTCTGTTGCTCCCATCATTCTGGGGCATAAATGGAATACTATATGCACAACCGATTGCCGATGTAATTTCTGCTATTGTTACTGTGTTTATGGCTCTACATCTTCATAAAGAACTGGCAACAACAAAAGAGCATTAAAGCATCAGGCAACATAATAGATCAACACCGTCTGCCGCTTCGAACTGAGGCAATATCACCCTTCAAAAAACAATCACTCCCAGAGGATGTTACTCCCCTGAGAGTGATTGCAGCCTTTGTTTAAGATAACTTACTCAATTATCTGGAATCTCTGGATACACTGAAGCAATGTACTTACCAGTTCCTGATACAGATCTTCATCAAATCTGCCATTCACAATCGCATTCTTAATTAAAAGCGGCTTATATATCTCTAAAATCTTCAGTACCGCATCTGCATTTCCTTCTTTTGCCTTTAAAAGTAATCGTTCAAAATTCATTAGTTTTCACCTCCCATCACCTTGCGGATCTTCCGGATTGCATAATAATAAATACCCTTGCATCGCTCCTCTGATAACCCGTTTAGCCTGCTCATTTCCTCAAAAGTACGTTCTTCAAACACATGCTGGTAAATCAGCTTCCGTTCTTCATCCCGCAGCGTATGAAGCGCTTTCATCAGTCTTTCATCTGACATCTTATTCCATTCTGGATATTTCCCCTGTGCCTCCTGCAATAAAAGCTGCTCCCTCGTTTGGTTCTCCAGCAATTCTTCGATTACAATTCTTGCCTCCATCTGTCCAATATCCTCCAACAGTTCTTCTGCATCAGCCATCTGGATTTTCTTCTCCAGATAATCATGTCGTTTTCCACGGACAAACTGTATCAGATATGCTGTAAAGTGATTTTGTATCTTTGATCCTGTATATGTTTTTTTGTTCATTTGTTTTATCCTCCGAAATTTTTTATCACGTTCCAAAAAATTCCGAGGATGGCGGTGAGCGGCAACAAAACGTGACACTGCCTTCATTTTTTCGAAAAAAAGAAAGGCTGGACCACTCTATTCGTAGTCCAGCCGATACTTCTCTTTCTATGTAATTGTGTAGGATATGCGATGATAGTATCTCATATACTGCATATTCTAACTTCTCTCCGACACATTGTATGGATAAGATTTTTTTAACAGATTCAGTTCCTCTTTGGCTTTTATCTTATGCTGTCCATTCATGTCTGTCGTACTTACTTCCATGTTTCTCTATTTGTGCATGTGTTATCCTGCTTATCATAACGCACTTTAACGCATTTCGTATAGTGTTAATCTACGATAAAATATATGCATTAAGTGAGGTGATATAGATGGTGAAAAAATTATTGGGAGATGCAGTCAGGGAAGAACGTCTCCGCCGCAATCTTTCGCAAAACAGCCTTGCGGAACAGGCAAAGATTTCTTTACGGACTGTCTCTGATATTGAAAACTATATTGGCAATCCACAGTTGGAAACACTTTATGCCTTGGCAACTTACTTACATATTTCCATAGATGCTATATTTTCTAACCAGAAAACGAACCCGGATTCTACCATGCAGCAAATCATGGCAGAACTAAATTCCTGCCCGGAGGAGCAGAAACAGCTTGCCCTTTCTACACTGCGTGGACTTCTGGATGGATTCAAGAACCTAAGTTAAGGCTCTCCCGTATCCTTCATCATCTACACATTATACAAAGACAATCTGTGAGTAATCTGTGAATAGTCTGTGAGTTTTCTGTCTATTCCCATTCTGATACAAAGAACAGGAGAGTACACTGCCATAAGCATGTGTATCTCTCCTGCTTTTTTATGCCCTGCGAAATGCACTGATAGCATCCACTACATTCTGTCTCATAGTCTGATCCATCCGCAGCGGTTCTTCTTCCATCAAATCAACTTCTGTGGGCATTTCTCTATTTATCTTAGAAACGTCCTGCCCTTCCAATACCTTTCTTACTTCTTCCCGGATGATTTGCTGCATCATTGGCCGGAGCATATCCGGTTCCATGCTTATACTGCCATTACCTGTCTCATCCGTTCTTCCCGTATATGCCAGAATTGCCGCAACGATCAGTTTTGCTTTTTTCTCTGTCGTATTCAGAAGTTCTGTCACATACACGTGATCTGGATCCGACTTATCAAAACCAATAGTGAATACAAACGGATTTTTCTTTCCCATAAAATCACACTCCAGCCTGTGTCATGCGATACAAAAGATCATATCCATCGGCATTTGCTTTCATATCCCGGATAAAGGTATGTTTTCCCAACCGGTCTGCCTGCTCCAGAAATCGTTCCAGAAGCACTGCTCCGCCGCCGATAAACACCGTATAAGTAGATTTTGTATCAATGCCCCGCTCTCGGATGCTGTTCAGAAGATCGGTAACAAAATTCTGAACCATGGTTTCTACTGCCTGTACAACAGCTTCCTCATAATACTGCGTTTTTCCCTTGATGATACTGTCGATATCTGCCTCCTCCAGAAGCATGTCATATTCACTGTTAATACTGGAAATGATATCGTTATACATGGTAATCACACCTTTTTCCAGAGAATCACAATAATCCATATCCGGTCTGCCACTTCTCATCAGAAGATAATCAGAAGTAAATCCGCCAATATCAATCCCTACGACTTTCGGAATCTCACGGATTTCCATCATCCTCGTCATCATGGCTGCATAATCCTGCGGAAACGCCATTACATTCTGTATACAGAGGTGATAGACTTTATCGTTGAAGCACAGTTCCTGCACCTTCCCGTCCCCTTTGAAATAGCGTTCATATCTCTCACAAAGCTCTGCAAAATGCTTCGGCGGAAGCCCAATCGGAAGTTCCACCTGAATGACATCCTCCGGCTGGATCTGGCTTTTCTGCTCCAGCTCCATTGCAATGGCAAATAAAGTCAGAATCCAGAATCGGTTCCGGCTGTCCTGCGTCTTGTCCCTCTGGTACGGAATCCGCTTCTCACTAAGGGTATAATACTTTCCCTGATATTTCAGATACTTCTCTCCCCTGGCAGGCTTTTTATCCTGTTCCGTCAGTCCTGTGGTAAAGATAAAATGACAGGTTTTCATGTTCCGGTTCCCGTGATCCACGGCTACTCTTAATTTTTTAATCATAATGATTTCACTCCTTTGTATTTGATACTTATTCTGTACGTAGGAGGTACCTAGAGTGCAACTCTTTATAATCCATTTTCTTATTTTACCAATCAAAAAATTCAAAAAACAAAAATTAAAAATTATCTTTTTTAATTTTTTAAATAAATGCAACCGTTACAATATTTACTGTGTATCTTATTACAAAGGGAACCTTGGAAAGGAGTCGTGTACATATATGAAGGCTTATAAAAAAATAATCAGTTTTATCCTAACACTCGTTATGATGCTGTCGCTAAGTGTTAATGTTTTTGCAGCAGAGCCGCTTACAGATGACCCTAATATGATTGAATGGAAGTACACTGTGTTTGCTAACGAAAGCCTGCAGAAAGTTGTTGAAGAAGGTGTTATTCCAAATGCATATGCCCGATATACTTGGCGCGGAATCACATTGAAAAATGGCGAAGTCGCCATATTAACACCATCAAATAACAGTATGGGACTTTATTGTAATAGCGGCAGATACATAACTATAAATTACACTTTGAGCCGTTCTGCTTTTCATCGTTCAAGAGTACGCGCATACGTAGCTGGACCTTCATCAGAATTTGTGCGTGAGATTACAGCAAGTGGTTTGCGTTCAGGATTTACGACACAGGCAACAGATTACTATTACGGCATGGTAACTAATCTGTCCTCTGATGCCTTTACAATCAAATCATTTTCTATTACATTTTAATAGTGGAAAATATTTCAAGTGCTGGTGAGTACTTATCCTGATTTTAATTGAAGCTTTTTAACTTGGTTTCTCGGTTCCCTTTTTTGAAAATACACATTCCCATTATTAAACCACTGCTATAGTATTCACTGAATTTATGAGGTAGAAGCATGTTATTTAACATAGATGAGAAACAACTGATGCTCGAACTAAAAAATAAAGATGAGCGCGCTTTAAAAATATGTATGAACAAATACTACAGATATGTTGTATACATAGTCGAGAATATTATTGGAAGTGCTTTGCCATATGAAGACAAGGAGGCGGTCGTGTCTAATGTTTTTGTAGCTCTATGGAATTACAGTGCAGATTTAGATACAGATAACTACAGCACATTCAAACCCTATTTAGGAACAATCGCAAGAAACATGGCAAAAAACGCATTACGAAAAACCTCTAAGATGCATTTTGAAAATTACGAAGATGCGTTTCAGGTTGGAACGAACGAACATATTGAATACGGGCCGTTAAAAGAAGAAGTAATCAAATGCTTAAAAGAAAGCATATATGAACTATCAGTTGACGAAAGAAAATGTTTTATCTCGTACTACTATTACACTAAGACAATCGCTGTAATAGCAGAAGAAACCGGATTAAAAGAATCTACAGTAAAATCCAAACTGTTACGCGGACGTAAAAAATTAAAACTAAAAATGGAAAAGAAGGGATTTAGATATGAAGACTGTAAAATTTTCTTTGAATGAGTTAATGAGTGAAATTGATGAATCTTTTATTGAGGAAGTGTATTTTCATGATTGCAATAAAATACTGAAAAAATATTCCAAACAAAAGATACGTCAAAATGTATTTTGTAAAACAGCTTCAAAACATAAGCCTTTAAAGTTCACTTATAGAACTGCAATTATTGTAACTGTGGTTTCAGTGTTTTTGTGTATGCCTGTATATGCTGCAATCAGTCATCTGTTAACATCGGCTTTAATTGATGACAGCAATCGACATTTAATCGGGACAGAAACCAATGATAGAAGCTACATCATATTAAAAGACGGTGTATATACCAATGAAAAGGGGAAAGTTGTTGATATTGAGGAATTAGCCAAATCTTCATCAGAATTTCCTGAAAGCAGAATTGTTAAAAGCAGTCTGATGCCTAATTTCATACCATCATCAATAGTAGAGATTCCTACTGATAAATCAGATGAAATGTATATCATTCCAGAAATAATTCTAATCAACAATTCACTTTGTGTACTTACACAAGACAATGGAAAGGGATGGGAACTAACTGATAAAGATAATATAGTCATTTCGTTTGATAAATATAAATCAGACATTACAGTATCCCAAGATTTGATTATCGGTTATGTAAAAGACGGGATAATGTATGAAGGAGAAGTGTTCGATGAACTGAGTGGAAAATATAGTTTCTCACCAGATGAAAAAGGGGAATATTTTTTCTATCTGCTTAGCGGAAGTTCCGATTATCTATCTCTTAAAAGCGGTAATCTGGAGGTAAATTAAATGTTGCTTTTGCGGGACTTCAGCATACCAATTAACTTTAGTATAAGGACAGGAAGACCTCTTCCGTACAGGAATAGGTCTTCTTGCTGTCTCCGTGCATGCTTTAAAGTATAAATAGGCTTTAATCTGGATACAATTTCAACTGCATCGTTGATACACGCTGTGTTTATCTCGTTTACTGTATCATTCATAAGAATTTAATTGGTTATGTTTATTGTGATGATAGAGTAGCCTTTGTTTTGAACATCTTCCTTGAAAGATTTGTAAACGATACTGTAGATTATCATATTCATTATGTCGGCGTAGATTCTTTAGATGAAGAATGTATTGAATGCAGAAAATACTCTGATTATTGTGAACATATTTTACCTGCTTTCTGGATAGATGACGATTTTTGTGAATAATGAAACACTGGTGTTTGGTTATTCAAAATTTAAGCTGATAGATACTGGTGTTAAGTATATTAATCCGAAGCATTTTTCCGTAAAAAACTTTGTAAAGTATTGCAGATTCAATAAAGAGTGAAATTACAGTAAAATAAAAGATAGTTTTTTCGTTCCTTTGTTATGCCATTGTTCTACGCCGGAATCTTTTCTGCCATCTCCGGCAGGCACTTCTCAAATAATTCCCGATATCTTCGATACCCTTCATCCCGGAGTGGACCTTGCAGTGATGTCAGAGACCAAAGGAGAAGCTCTTCCTCTTCCACAGCATACGGAGAGGTATAGACAAATTTTTTCCCGTCAAAATGCGGTTTTGATAACTTCAGTATTTCCGTAATCTCTCCTTTTGTTTCCGCCTGCATAATCATTTCCACTTTCTTCCGATGGAACTCGCAGACGATGCTCTCCAGAAATCCCTGCTTCAGATAAAATTCCGCCCTTCTATAAAGTTTTACAAGAGCCTCCACTCTTTCATCAAATAACTTGTCCTTTTCACTGACTATCATCTGTGCCAGTGCGTTTGCATGTTCCATAACCAATGCTGTTCCCATTACATTTCCTCCCATAATAAAAGCTGGCATAAGAAATTTCTTCTCACACCAGCACGATTCTTTTATTCCTCTGTGATGATCTCACTGCTTAATTTTCCATGTACCAGATAGCGATAATTCCGTCTGGAATTGACACAGGTAGACAGCGTAACTATCCGATCCGTTGCCGACAGCTCGGTGCCGGTATCATAATCCCTATAAGAAGACACCGTATCCAGAAACGTCTGAAAATCTTCCGCTTCCGGGAAATGATACCTATATCCCTCACTTCCGGTTCTTCCCGCATAGCAGGAAAAGATACGATACTTGAGGATCTTGTCCGGCAAATAGAGATAAAACTCCGGATGTTGTTCAAATAGCTCTTTGTCTTGGTACTTATCCAGAGTTCCGAACATGCTCCCGTTTTTCATATTATGCCCGTACACGATCGTATTCTGATCCGTAAAGTCCGGCTGATTATGGCAGTCCACAAAGATGCTCCCGTTGATATTGGATTCTCCCGAAAAAAGGTGATGAAGATAATATGCATTATCTTTCCCCTGTACCACCGGATAACTAATATCCAGTGCCGGAATCTGAATCCACGCTATGACATCCGGATTAACCGCTTTTAAACCTGCAAAATCAATTTCTAGATACCTATTCTTAGGTTCCTCCTTTTCTTTCTCAGACTCCGGTGATTCTTCTTCCTCTGGTTCCTGAACATATTCCTGCAGTTTCTCGTAACTTACGTCCCCTTTCTGATACTTCAGATAAGCACCAAAGAGTTTTCCTGCCGCTGCGAGAAAAACAAGCAACAGGCAGATAATGAGTCCTGCAAGAACCGTATTTCCTTTTTTTCTCATGATTGTTCTCCTTTCGGAAGAGCCGAAGTCTGTGCCCCGGTTCCTTCCTTCTGTTTGATGGCGGCTAAATAGTCATCAATCCCCTTGTGTTTCCCGTTCCACTCCCCGCTCTCGTCCATATCCCAGACCATCCGGTTCATCGGCAGGGAAAGCTCCCGGCAGATTTCATAGACCTTATTGCAGCCGTTCTGGATAATCCTCCGTTTCTCCGCCTTATGCTGGCAGATAACAGGGGAACGCTCAAAACAGACCGCACACTTACTGTCATGCTTATTGCAGGCTACTTTCATCTTCTTATCCATGTCATACGCCTCCAAAAGCTGTTTCATCCCATATCCTTTCATCCGCTCCAGCACCGGTTTCAGATTCCGGTACTGGTTCACTCCGGCAACGCACACAAAGGTAGCGCCGGACAGATAATGGGCTATGGTCCCTTTTAAGGCTCCTTCGGTCAGATAGACACGTTCTGCGGCAAGATCACCGATCACATGTACCGGACTTCCGGAGGAAACTCCCTGGTCATAATTGACACTGGACAGCCAGATATATTTTTTCGTGTCAGTCACATGATCTACCCGGATCTGAAAACCCTGGATGAACCCGTCCAAAGAAACTATGGGAATCAGGATTCCTGAGTTTTCTGCTTTGAAGTTAATCGTCCAGTTTCCGTCTGTATCCCGGTAGAATCCCGGCACGCCTTTCACCATATATCCTTCTTCTGCCAGCCTTTTGACCAGCTTCTTCATTCCAAACAGCGGGACACTCCGGTAACGCTGTGCTTCGATCTGTTCCGGTTTTAATCCTCGTCTTTGCAGATCCTCCTGATGCTTCCTGTTAAGCGTGAGCATGGACAGCATTCTCTGATACGTCCGGTGGATTTCCTCTATGGGTGCAAGCTCTGCCGTTGCCTTTTCTTCCTGTACCGGCGTTGCTTTGATATAATCCGTCCGGTATTCTCCTTTTCCTAATGCTTCCCGGATCTGCTGATTTGCTTCGGAGAGTGTAACATTGTGCAAATCCGCATAAAGCTTCAGCATCCCCCCGGACGAATCACAGCGGTTGCACCGGAATACATTCTTTTCCACATTGATATTCAGTTTTCCATGCGTCTCTCCACAAAACGGGCAGTCATAATAGTTTCCCCGCCGCTTTCTGAGATGCAGCACCTGCACCACATCCAGTATTCCATAATCAAACCCAGACATATCATAATACATCCCGGTCTCTTCCTCCTTTCCCCCGCAGAAAAAAGCTCTCTGCGGGGTTCTTCCTTAACCAGCCATCGGCATTGCTTTTTGTAAAATTACCTTTGCTGCCGCCGGAACCAGATTGTTCGGTCCGGAATATTGCTCGGCAAACCACTGGATCGTTGACGGGCTTTCAACTGCCACCTGTCCCATGGTCTTTCCGCCGTATTTTCCCTTTCCCGGAATCACAGTCCCGACTGCCATTTCATAGTTCATGTGTTTCATCAGTTCTTCTACCGGAAGGGACGTATCCAGATTCTGTAATGCTCCCTGCAGCATCTGTCCGGTCTTTGGCGGCGTAGAGGCAGCCGGAGCGGAACCGTAGCCAGGCATTTGTCCACTGCCATGGTAAATGGTGCTTCCCGCCGCCTGTGCCTGCTGATAGAACTGATTTATCATCTGCTGGCCTGCATATTCCGGCTGACCTGGCATCTCTCCATAAGTTGGCATAGGGGCATTTGGCATGACACCCGAATCCGGCATGGCTGCATTTTCCATGGCACCTGAATCCGGCATCTGTGGATTCTGATATGGAATTCCGGCATCTACCTGTGCAGGATCATTTTCCTCTCCCACATCCGCAAACTGCACACCATATCCGGCATCCGATAATGCCCTTCCTACGGCTGCTGTTTCTGCCATTTCCAGAAATTTGTCTCCAAACTTCGGGTCATCGCTCCGGAATTTCTGCGAAAAGGAATTGGCTACATAATTGTCTTCCTGATCACATTTATCCAGATAGATACGTGCTTCCACAACTGCCATGTTCTCTGTGAAAGTGATAATCCGGCTGATGATCTTTCCTGCCGGATTGACCAGACGAAACCATAGCTTCCGGTATTTCACATCCAGATAAAGCTGCTCCTCCTGCCCTTCTTCTCCAATCTTTCTTGCCAGTTCCATCGGATGGAAGCCATCCACACGGTTCAAAGCGGCAACTGCCTCTGATTTCTTATACAATAATTCTTTCATTCTCTGCTCCTTTCATTTAGAAAAGCAGACGTTCCCCTATATAAGAGTAATAGTCCGCTTATTTCAAAAATTGAAAAATATTTTTAAACAACAAGTTTTAACTGCTCCATTTCCGGTTTCTGTTCACTCTGATACTGATCGTAATACTGTACGATCCGCTCACTCAGAATGGTGTTCCTTGTCCCGCTGTCATCCGTATGGATTGCCTGACAGACTGCAGCCCATTCCCCTACCAGATAAACCTTGCTTTTCGCTCTGGTCACTCCGGTATAGAGAATATTGCGCTTCAGCATCATATAAAAGGCTTTTACCCAAGGGATGATGACAACCGGACATTCGGAACCCTGTGCCTTATGGATGGTTGTTGCGTTAGCATGTTCGATCATTTCCATCTGGTCAGCTTCATATTGCACCTGCCGCCCATCCGGGAATCCGATCACTGCCCTGGCATTTCCATCCTCATCCGTGATACAGTCCAGTATCCTGCCCAGATCGCCGTTACTCGCCATCTCGGTATTTTTATTCTGTAAAATCTTATCGCCAACCCGGAACACCTGACTGCCGATATGCAGTTCCTTCTTCCCTGCGATTGGCGGATTTACAAAATCCTCCAGAGATTTGTTCAATTCATCCACTCCGGCAGCACTGCGTTTCCGATACGGAGTCAGGATCTGTACCTGATCCATGCCGTTTTTTGCAATCTCGTCCAGATAAATCCTCCGGACAATCTCTGCCGCTTCATCTGCTCCTTTACAGGCAATGAACTGAAAATCCTCCCCAAAGCTCAGATTAGTCTTATTCTCCTGCATCAGTTTTGCATTATAAGGTATGCTGCTCAAAGCGCCCTGCCGGTAAACCAGATCCAGTACCGTGACCGGAATCAGCCCGCAGGCAATCAGTTGCCGGAACACATCCCCGGCTCCTACGGATGGAAGCTGGTTCTTATCCCCGACTAAAAGGACTCTGGCATGTCTGCTAACCCGCCGGAAAAATTCATAGGCAAGATGCATGTCCACCATGGACACCTCATCTACATTTAGAAATCCGGCAGACAGGTACTCAAAATCCGGTTCAAAATCCGTATCATCTCCCAAAAGCCCCAGGGCCAGATGCATCGTGGATGCATTTTCACAGCCGGTACTCTCCACCATACGTCTTGCCGCACGTCCGGTCGGAGCCATAAGCTGTACCTCTGACCTGCATAACGCCTGATGGATATAGAGAATCACCTTGAGAACCGTTGTCTTTCCGGTTCCGGGACCTCCGGTAATAATACTGATGGGATGTGCAAACACCATCCGCACTGCCTGTTTCTGTGTTTCTGACAGCGTGATCCCCAGTGTCTTCTGTGCCTTTTCCAGCTCCGGTTCAATGGACAGCAAAACCGGTTTCTCCAAAAGCCGTCTGGCTATCATGGAAGCGGTCTGTGTTTCTTCTTCATACTGCCGGATAGAATAGATCCGTTCTTCCTCCACAACAATGCTTTTTTGCAGCACCAGCCGGTAAAGCACCTGACTGACATCCTGCTCCGATACTGCCATGACCTGCAGATCCCGGTTCAGCATTTCCAGTGCTTCCCTGATAACCTCCTGACGCTGCTTAAACAGATGTCCTTCTTTCATTGCCTGATTCATGATATGTCCGATGCACCCGGATATCCGCATGGGATCATTGAGTGCACAGCAGCACTGTCTTCCGATCGCATCCACAGTCAGAAACCCGAAGCCTTTGACTGCACTCAGCATGTAAGGGCGGTGCCGGATAATATCCACCGATTCATTTCCGAATTTCTTCAGAATCATATTCACTTTTTTGGGTGTTACCTTAAAAGGCGCCAGAAACGTCATCAGTTCCCGGAACACCTGGTTTTTTCCATAGGACTCCACAATAGCAGCCAGCTTCTTCTCGGAAATTCCACGGATCTTCAAGAGTTCCTGCGGGTTGTTTTCCATGATTTCCAGTGTCTGAAGCCCAAACTTCCGGAAAATAGTATCTGCCATCTTGGGACCGATACCTTTGATTGCACCGGAAGAAAGGTATCCTAAGATACCCTCCTTTGTCCGTGGTACAACCTCCATGAAATTTTCCACCTGATACTGAGTTCCATGCTCTCCGCTCTCCCATCTGCCTTCCATCTCAAGCTCAATCTCGTCTGTAAGCGGAAGACCGAATCCAATCGCTGAGAAGCCGATGATATTCCGGGATGCCAGATATTTGTCTCTGGCTGACAGGGGGACAGACGTATCCTGTGTGGTGAATATGGCAATCGTATACCCATTCTCCTCATTCTGGAAAATCTTATGTTTAAATCTGCACCTCATTGTTTATATCCCTCCAGCTTTTTATCCGCATCCGTTCATTTGGTTTTCTCATTACGCCGCCTCCTTCTTAATTCGGAAAGTACGGCTCTCCGTTGTTTTTGTATATTCCTCATAGATATCCGGATGCTGGTTTTTCAGCTTCTCCATCTGGTCTTTCCCAACCGAAGTACGTCTGGTCGGATTATAGGTAATACGGTAACGGTTCGTACCGTCCTCCAGCACTGCCTTGCAGCCCTGCCCCAGCTGTTCCACAAAAGGAACACTGATTGCCCGCTGTTCTGCTTCGATTTCCTTTTTCCGTTTTTCCAACTGTGACTTTTCCTCCGAAAGGGTAAGATACTTCTCAAGATTTTTTGATTCCAGACCGGAAAGCACAATTTCCGGAATAGATTTGTCTGCAAAACCACCATAATTACGGATATTTGCCAGAACCAGATCGGAATTCCCGTTATGCGGCGGTACTACATTTTTCAATACATGTTCCTGCCAGAAATACGTTTCCTGATCAATGATGTCTTCTTCCTCAATCAGATCACGCTCAATGGTGCGATACACAAACTCATTCTCGTTATTTCCATACAGGCATGCGATAAAGGCTTTCTGCATATTCATCACAGACAGATAATGCCTTACCTGCAGCACATAATGAGCTGGAATACCCTCATCAGCCCACTTATCTTTCGCATTATAATTGCAGGTTTTACATTCCAGAATCGCAAATGTCCCATCCGGCATACGAACAAAAAAATCCACATCTGCAAGCATGAACGGATATAATGGATGCCGGAACATGACACGTACCGGAAATACTTCCAGTCCGGTCTTTTTGGAAAAGATTTCTGCCACCAGATCTTCCAGCCGGTGTCCGACTTCCTTGGCAACCCAGTTGCTTTCCTCTTCCTCCTGAATGACCGGCTGCACACCTGTTTTGTTGTAAAACAGATCCCGGATAGTGGCAAATGGAGAGATCCCCATGATTGCCGCTACATCACTGCCGCCGATTCCTTTTTTGCGGTATTCCAACCAGTCTTCTCTTGACAGGTTACTGATATCCACAACCTTTTCCGGTGTATACTCTGCTTTGTTATTCATTCCAATTCCTCCTAACATTTGACTGCTCCATAAACGTCATATTTTTTCCAGTCTTTTATAAGCGCCTTCGTAATATCCTCCTCCAGCTTCAGGATGCCCTGTCCGGACATTCCTTCACAGGCTGCAAAAAAGGAGGCTTCATTCATGGCATAATAAAGATCATGTGCCGTACAGGCACCTTCCCCGTTCTGGGATACAAATAGCTCCACCACCTCATTCCGGATCTTCTGTTTAATGCCAAGTTCCTTCATCAGCAGCTTCAGGCAGTTCACCGGATTACGGATCTCAATGTCCATAAGCTGAGTAAGATTCTTCATCGCATCCACATAGCGGGCGCATACCTGCTCCAGATTTTTCCGGAAGTCCAGAATCGTTGCCCCTTTATCGTGAGCCAGCTTGATTGGACTTCCCAGACTGATAACGCCGTTTGGTCCGTCTGTCAAAAGCATCGGATACAGATTTGCACCGCTCGCTGCCACGTCAGATGTGGTAAAACGAAGTGCCGGTGACAGGATCTTCTCATCCATTCCGTGTGCATCCAGTGCTTTTCGGTAAGTATCCAGAAGTTCCTGACTTCCTCCGAGCTTCCACATGGCAGATACAATGGAATGGTCATAGATACCAGAGCCCTCCATGTAAACACTGCCTTTGAAATTCAGATTCAGATATTCGCAGGTTGTCTCAAACATGGCTTTCATATCAAGGATGCAATAATCATGTTTATCCCCGCCATGTACTGCGGAAACCTTTCCGTCCGCAATCTTAATCAGGGCATCCCCTTTTGCAACCCGCAGGCAGTAATTGACTACCTTCGCATATGTTGCCTTATCCAGCTTGCGAAGCCCGTCTCCATTGACACCTGCGCGGCTTAAAATGGTGCGGATGGCACAGTCACGTACCGGATAGGATTCTCCTCTCATTTTCAGTACAAGCTGCGTATTCTTCTCTGTATCCTCCAAAATTTCTTCCATGGATGCATCTGCCGCATCCAGATTTTGAGCCTCCTTTTCCAGTGGTGCCAGCCGTAACGTATTCGTTGGCTTTCTGATCCATTTGGCATTTCTTCCTCTCTCTGCCAGAAACTCCAGCAGATCTTTTACTTCTGCAAAGGATCTCTCAAATCCATCTGCATACACTCTTGCTTCATTCATGTTCTTATTCCACCTTTCTTAAAATAATATTTATCCATCAACAGCCGAAGCTGGTTGTGGCATGCAACTATGCCGAAACCTAAATGTAAGCACAAAAAAAGAATGAAAAGAGAGTCTTTTCTCTGTTCATTCTTAAAAGTCTGGTTTCTTCCTGAAAAAACAAAAGTGCCACGCAGCCAAAAAAGGCATACCGTGACACTCACTACAAACATAAACTACTTATGCCAGGAATCAGCTCCTGCTGTTTCCTGTAAGTTTGGAGATTCTTATGAATCCCGAAACTCCCCAAAAAGGGTGTGCATAAAATAAACTATATCAGTATACTAGCACAAGATATTCCTCATGTCAATTCAGGCTTATACTATATATGGTGTTTATATTTGTTCAAAATACTACATCTATTTTTCTACTACGAATTCAATCTTCTCTTTCAGATACTCCCGGCAGCCAAACCGAACCGTTCCACACTGCTTTGACTCCTCTTTCGCCTTTTCATTACAGCAGTCCAAGTAGGGACAATCGTTACATTGATTCCGCAGTGCTTCCTTCGCCCATTCAATTTCCTGCTCATTTCCTATAATCCGCACAGACATCCACTTCCTTTGCTATCATCATACCCCAAAATCCATTTTCTATCATCCATAATTTCTTTTTTTGTATCATTTTAGTAAATTACGGTTATATTACGGAATAATCACTATATTTCAAATATATCTCTATTTTATTCCGTAATTTGCTGTAAGTAAATAGTTTAAAATGTGGAAGAGAGGTGTAAATGTATGGATAAAAACTTTATTGGAGAACGCATCAGCGAACTGCGTTTAAAGAAAAATGTATCTGAATATCAGATGAGTCTGGATCTTGGCAAAAATAAAAGCTACATCCAGTCCCTCACTTCCGGACGTTCTCTGCCTACCATGCAGAGCTTTCTGGATATCTGTGACTATCTGGAAGTCACTCCTCAACAGTTCTTCGATTCAGAGCTGCACAATCTTCCTCTGATTGACAAAGCAACTGATCTGATGAAACAACTCGATGACGAGGATATGCTTGCGCTCATTTCCATGCTGAATCGTCTGGCTCTAAAACGCAAATAGATTTCCGTGGCTGCCAAATCAAGGCAGCTTTTATTTTTATCATTTTTTCTTAAAATTTTTCAATCTTAAAGAAAAGCCCCCTATTCCTTAATTGAATGGGTAATATATCCATTCGCCGTACCTTGAAAACAAAAGAAATCTTTCGGGAGATTGATATAGGTGACTGCAGATAGTTTGCATCTTCGCACGCCTGCAGCTTAATAGTTACAAAGTAACACCGTTTTACGTGGCCGGAACGGGCATAGGAACTGGCTTCTGAAAGAATAACATAGACTTTTGGGATTTTAGCTTATAGCGCTTTTATTAGAGAACTTTTACTCAAAATTTGATATAATAATAGACAGGTATCAAGTTGATTCCCTGTCTGTGGAAAGGAGATTCATGATAACTGTAACAAAAAGGGATTTGATTGAATTAGGCTACGGTCCTTCCTTTGCTGCTGATATTATCAAAAAAGCAAAGGAACTTATGGTAGAAAAGGGGCATACCTATTATCAATCCAGAAAATTAGACAGGGTTCCAAAAGAAGCCGTTGAAGAATTATTAGGGATTACTTTGCCCGATAAGCAAGAATGATCGTGCTTTTTGCATTTTAGTAAGGAGTGAAATCATGGCAAAAGATCCAATTAAAAAAGCAGAAAACGGCACTTATTATTTTCGAGCCAACCTCGGATATCATCCTGTAACCGGAAAACAGATTCAAAAATACCGCAGCGGATTCTCAACAAAAAAAGAAGCCCGTGCCGAGTATTCCAAATTGATTCTTGCATCAACGGAAGAATTAGCTGATAAGAAGGAAGACATTACCTTCAAAAAGTTTATTGAAGAAATCTATCTTCCGTGGTACAAAACTCAGGTGAAAGAAAGTACCTACAAGAATCGTTACTCGACCATTCAAAAACACTTTGCCTATTTCTACAAGAAGAAAGTGTCCGAAATAGAAGCGATAAATGTACAGACCTGGCAGCTCAAGTTGGCAAAACAATTCAGTCCAAACTATGTACGCATTGTTCAGGGAATGTTATGTTTAGCTTTTGACCGGGCGATTATCCTCGGACTTGCAAAGAAGAATCCTGCCCGCATGATCGGCAATATCAAATCTAAAAAAGTAAAGATCGACTTCTGGACTTTGGAGGAGTTTCAGAAGGTAATATCCCTGCTGTACAAAGGTGACTACTACGAGCACTATCTCTTCATCTCGTTCTGGCTTTTATTTATGACTGGAATGCGTATTGGAGAGGCTGCCGCCTTACAGTGGGATGATATTGATTTTGAAACAGGTATGCTGATTATTAGTAAAACACTGTACTATAAAACAATGAATGACTACAAATTCGTTGAACCTAAGACGCAGGCAAGCAACCGTACCATTTATATTGATGCTGATACCATCAAGGAATTACAAGAATGGAAGGCGGTCCAGGCAAAGGTTTTACCAAATTGTGGATTCGTACTGAGTTATAACAGTACACCCACCAGCAAAACAACGCTTCCAAGAGCATTAGAGAAATTGGCAAATTTAGCTGGTGTCCACAGAATCAAAATTCATGCCCTGAGACATTCGCATGCTTCCCTGCTTATCAGCATGGGCGAAAATCCACTGCTGATTAAAGAGCGTCTTGGACATGAAAAAATACAGACGACACTAGGAACTTATGGTCATCTGTATCCAAACACCAATATTGAGATTGCAAAGAAGCTGACCGGGGTTCTCAGCTACCAGTCAGCTTCTCAAAGTATTGCTAATTATACCAGTAATCAGCATACTGCAATGTATCACAAAGAAATATAAAAATGCAATGATAATGCAATTTCAAACACCCAAAGCCGCAAAGCCCCGTGGTTACGGGCTTTGTAGCCCAGCGTCAACTATTCAAACTCAATCGTAGCCGGTGGTTTCCCCGTGCAATCGTACATTACTCTATTTACATGTTTCACTTCATTTACAATTCTGCTGGTTGTTCTTCCGATGACATCCCACGGAATCTCAGCGCTTTCTGCAGTCATGAAATCTGTAGTGGTTACTGCACGCAGTGCGATGGCGTAGTCGTATGTTCTTTCATCACCCATAACACCTACGGAACGCATGTTGGTCAGGGCTGCAAAGTACTGGTTTACTTCTTTGTCCAGACCAGCTTTGGCGATTTCTTCGCGCCAGATGGCATCTGCGTCCTGTACCATCTGTACTTTTTCTGCGGTTACATCGCCGATGATACGGATACCGAGCCCAGGACCAGGGAATGGCTGACGGAATACCAGGTAATCCGGAATGCCAAGTTCCAGACCGGCTTTTCTTACTTCGTCTTTGAACAGGTCACGCAGAGGCTCGATGATTTCTTTGAAATCTACGTGCTCCGGCAGACCGCCTACGTTGTGGTGGGATTTGATCACGGTGGATTCTCCGCCAACGCCGCTTTCTACAACGTCCGGATAAATAGTTCCCTGTACCAGGAAGTCCACAGCTCCGATTTTCTTTGCTTCTTCTTCAAATACACGAATGAATTCCTCACCGATAATTTTTCTCTTTGCTTCCGGTTCTTCCACACCTTTCAGTTTCTCATAGAAACGTTCCTGTGCGTTGACCCGGATAAAATTCAGGTTATAATTTCCGTCCGGTCCGAAGACTGCTTCTACTTCATCGCCTTCGTTCTTTCTCAGAAGACCATGGTCTACGAATACACAGGTCAGCTGATCGCCAACTGCTTTGGATAACAGAACAGCTGCCACGGAAGAATCCACACCGCCGGACAGTGCACACAATACTTTACCGTCACCGACTTTTTCACGGATCGCCTTGATAGACTCTTCTACGAAAGAATCCATCTTCCAGCTGCCGGCACAACCACATACGTTAAATACGAAATTTGCCAGCATCTGTTTTCCTTCTTTTGTATGAAGAACTTCCGGATGGAACTGAGTTGCATACAGTTTCTTTTCTACATTTTCCACTGCTGCTACCGGACAGTCCGGTGTATGAGCAATGATCTTGAATCCAGGCGCTGCCTGCTCGATATAATCGTTATGACTCATCCAGCAGATGGTCTTTTCGGATACATTTTCAAATAATGCAGAAGACTGATCTACGGTTACTTCGATCTTACCATATTCACGAACCGGCGCCTTGCACACTTTTCCGCCCAGCTGGTGCATCATCAGCTGAGAACCATAGCAGATACCGAGAACCGGGATACCCAGATCATAGATTTCTTTTGCATAAGAAGGAGAATCCTCCAGGTATACACTGTTGGGACCGCCGGTGAAAATAATTCCCTTCGGCTCCATAGCTTTGATTTTTTCCAAATCGGTTTTGTAAGAATAAATTTCACAGTATACATTACACTCACGTACACGTCGTGCAATTAACTGATTGTACTGTCCACCAAAATCGAGTACGATTACGGTTTCTCTCTTCATGAACGTCTCCTCCTGATTTTCTGATATCCATTGTTTCTTCCCCGGACTCTGCCGGAGTTCTGTATTTTATATCCCTTTATCTCTAAAGTACCCTATATTATAAAGTACCCTCTGCCTTTTGACAAGTCCCATGTTCTTTCCACCAGGCAAGCAATTTCTCTTTTTCATTCATTTCCGGCTGATCCAGCACCACTTCCAACAGTTCCTGAAGAACGGCTCCCATCTGCGGTCCCGGTTTCATTCCTTCTGCGATCAAATCCCTGCCGGTCACTGCCAGTGTTTTCAGCGACACACACTGGTGTTTTTCCATGATCTCATGGTAAAGTTTTTCCACACCGTCGATCCGCGCCAGCTTCTCCTCTCTCAGATACATGCTCTGCGCCAGGTTATCCGCCCGCTGTACCTTCAAAAACAGCGGAAACAGATCTTCTCCCACTTTGTGGATCGCCCGCCGGACCGCTTTTTCTTCCGGTGCCGGTCGATAATCGTGCCAGTAGATCAGATGTGTCACCTGTGCGATCGTATCGTTATCAAACTTCAGTCTGCGAAGAATTTTTTTCGCGATTTCTTTTCCCGCCGGACCATGCCCTTTAAAATGATCCACACCGTTTGCATCGGTCGTCCGCATACTTGCTTTTCCAATATCGTGAAGCAGCATCGTCAGACGCAGGATCCGGTCTTTTTCCGTCAGGCTCAGCGCCTTTAATGTATGTTCCCCCACATTGTACATGTGATGCGGGGTATTTTGCGGCGTTTCCATGATCGCATCGAACTCCGGCATGATGATCCGTGTGATACCAAGATCATACACACTTCTCCACATCTCCGGACGATCCGACATCAATAGTTTCACTGTCTCTGTCTGGATCCGCTCCGCACTGATCTTTGAAAGCGTCGGTGCCAGTTCCACAATTGCCTTTTTGGTATTTTCTTCAATCTCAAATCCAAGCTGCGCTGCAAACCGTACCGCCCGAAGGATCCTCAGTGCATCCTCACCGAACCGCTGCCACGGATCTCCCACACAGCGGATGATTTTTCTTTGCAGATCATTCATCCCGCCAAATTCATCAATCAGCCCACGATCTTTGCTGTAAGCCATGGCATTAATCGTAAAATCGCGACGTTTCAGATCTTCGGTCAGATTTGAGGTAAACTGCACCTCTTTCGGGTGTCTGCCATCCTCGTATTCCCCGTCGATCCGGTATGTGGTCACTTCGTAACCGACGCCATGTACCATAACCGTCACGGTTCCGTGCTGAAGACCGGTATCCACGGTTTTTGGAAATAATTCCTTCACCTGATAAGGAGTGGCAGATGTGGTTATGTCCCAGTCATCCGGCGTTCTGTTCAACACCGAATCCCGGACACAGCCACCCACTGCAAATCCCTCATACCCATGCGCCTGAAGCACATCAATAATCATGTTTACTGCTGCCGGTAACTGTAACCGCATTCTATCCACTCCTTTTCTGTTTCATGCTATTCGTTCTGAACACCGATAACAGCCGAATGCCTTTATTGATGTTCCCACACTTTTTCTTTTAGTATGCTCTGCCCCAGTATACCATCTTTGTCGCCGGTTTTCCACAGCATACACAGGTATCTGCCAGATGTTCCTGGTTAAATGGGATACAACGGGAAGTTGCTGCTGTATCTTCTTTGATCTTGTCCTCACATGCCTGATCGCCGCACCACATAGCTTTGATAAATCCAGGTTTTTCGTTGATGGTCTTTACAAACTCTTCGTAGGTGGTTGCTGTATAGGTATGTGCATCTCTGTGTGCTCTTGCTCTCTCCAGCATATCTGTCTGAATCGTATCCAGGATTTCTGTTACTTTCTCAGCCAGTTCCGGTAAAGCGACAACGATCTTTTCACCGGTATCTCTTCTTGCAACAACTGCCTGATTTGCCTCGATATCCTTCGGTCCACACTCGATACGAACCGGGATACCACGCATCTCCTGCTCAGCGAATTTGAATCCCGGGCTCTTGTCGGTAGCATCTGTTTTCACACGGATACCTGCTGCTTTCAGTGCAGCTTCCAGTTCAGCTGCTTTTTCCAGAACACCTTCTTTTCTCTGCTGGATCGGGATAATCACTGCCTGTACCGGTGCGATTCTCGGCGGCAGTTTCAGTCCGCTGTCATCGCCGTGTACCATGATCAGCGCACCGATCATACGGGTTGTCATACCCCAGGATGTCTGATGTACATACTGTAATTTATTTTCTTTGTCTGTATACTGGATGCCGAATGCCTTTGCAAATCCATCGCCAAAGTTATGGCTGGTACCGGACTGCAGGGCTTTTCCGTCATGCATCAGGGATTCGATGGTGTAAGTAGCCTCTGCACCTGCAAATTTTTCTTTGTCTGTCTTTCTTCCTTTGATAACCGGGATTGCCAGTACCTGCTCGCAGAAATCTGCATACAGATTCAGCATCTGGATGGTTCTCTCTTCTGCTTCCTCAGCCGTTGCATGTGCGGTATGTCCTTCCTGCCACAGGAATTCTCTGGAACGCAGGAATGGACGGGTTGTCTTTTCCCAACGCATAACGGAACACCACTGATTATATACTTTCGGCAGATCTCTGTGGGACTGGATCTCTTTTGCATAGAAATCACAGAACAGAGTCTCAGAAGTCGGGCGGATGCACAGACGTTCCTGCAGCGGTTCAAGTCCACCGTGTGTCACCCATGCAACTTCCGGTGCAAATCCTTCTACGTGATCTTTTTCTTTCTGCAGAAGGCTTTCCGGAATCAGCATTGGCATATACACATTTTCTACGCCTGTCTCTTTGAATCTTCGGTCAAGTTCATGCTGGATATTTTCCCAGATCGCATAACCTGCCGGTTTGATCGCCATACATCCTTTTACACTGGTGTAATCAATCAGATCTGCTTTTTTTACTACATCGGTATACCATTGCGCGAAATCCTCTTCCATGGAAGTGATCGCTTCTACCATTTTTTTGTCTTTTGCCATCTTTATTTCCTCCATTTTTGTTCTCACGTACTCTCGGAATCTTTCTGTGCCTGATTTTGCGAGATGATTTTTTGTCAGTTGTATCCGAGAGTACATTTCTCTATCTCCAGGGGATTCCAGATCAAAATAAGCACCTGATCCCCAAAAAGGGACCAGATGCTTATCCGGCGGTACCACCCTAATTAACAGCCCGAAGACTGCTCACTTTCTTTCACTCTTTTTTAACGCCAAAGTCGCGGTCTGCTTACTCACAGACAGCTCCGGGGTCGGTTCCACACACTCCGCACAGAAATCTTCCACCTCTGATTTCCTCTCTGTTGATTGTCACCTGTGTACTATTCCCTTCATCGCCTTTTTTATTTTATTGCTGATAGGATTTTATCGGAAACTCCCTGATTTGTCAAGGGGTTGCTATCCAACTCCCTCTTATTTTGTTCCGAAGATTCTGTCTCCTGCATCGCCAAGACCCGGTACGATATAGCCGTGATCATTCAGATGATCATCCAGTGCACCGATATAGATATCCACATCCGGGTGTACTTCCTGCAGTTTCTTTACACCTTCCGGTGCTGCAATGATACACATAAAGCGGATATTTTTTACACCTTTCTGTTTCAGCATGGTAATTGCTGCTTCTGCGGATCCACCGGTTGCCAGCATCGGATCAACAACGAAAATGTCACGCTCGGAACTGTCTGCCGGAAGTTTGCAGTAATATTCTACCGGTACCAGAGTTTCCGGATCACGGTACAGACCGATATGTCCTACTTTTGCAGCCGGAATCATTGCCAGCATACCTTCTACCATTCCCAGGCCTGCACGGAGAATCGGTACTACAGCCAGTTTCTTTCCTGCCAGTTCTTTCGCAGTCATCTTTGTGATTGGGGTTTCAATTTCCACCTCTTCCAGCTTCAGATCTCTGGTCGCTTCGTAGCACATCAGCATCGCGATCTCACCGATCATCTCTCTGAATTCCTTGCTACTTGTCTCTGTTCTTCTGATAATTCCGATTTTATGTTGAATCAACGGGTGATCCATAACTACTACTTTTGACATTTGTTCTCCTTTCTGCCGTTTCCGGCATAGCGCTCTTTTATCATTCTGTATCGCAGTCGGGAATTTCATTCATAACTGTATCTGTTACCTTCTTTTTCATGTATTTTACTGCACTTTACTCTCCGTCTGTCGGCTCCTCGATCAGTTTGATTCTGCGGATGTGACGTTCATCATTGGAAAATGGAGTATCCAGGAATGTCTCCACGATCTTAATGGCAAGTCCCGGTCCTACAACTCTTCCACCAAGTGCCAGTACATTGGCATCGTTGTGTTCTCTGGTTGCCTGTGCACAGAAACAATCGGTACATAATGCAGCACGGATTCCAGGTACTTTGTTGGCTGCGATAGAGATACCGATTCCAGTTCCGCAGATCAGGATTCCTCTCTCGCATTCTCCCTTAACGATGGCATGAGCCACTTTTCTTGCATAGATTGGATAGTCTACGGAATCTGTGCTGTCGCATCCATAATCCCGGTACTCCAGTCCTCTGCTGTCCAGGTATGCCTCAATCTCCTTCTTCAGTTCATATCCGCCATGGTCACAACCAATTGCTATCATGTTACAGTTCCTCCTCTTCGTTTAACCTTGTTACCAGTTTTCTCATCAATAATTCCAGTTCCGTATAGCACTGACTGTATACAGTCAGTGGCTGACCGTGCAGGGACGGTATATCTCCGCTCTCCCCCACGTATTCTTTTACTGTATAGACATGGGGCGCATTCTCATACGTTTCCCAGATCTGCGATTTTTGTTTGTCCTCCATCGTCAGGATCAGAACATCATTGTTGATATCTTCCTGCTCTAACTGCATGGCAATATGACTTGGCTGCGGGTAACCGTTGCTGGTCAGTACTGCCTCCGCTTTCGGATTCAGCGGTTCCGGAAATAATACCACCATCCCTCTGGACTCAATCGTCAACGGATTGGTAAGAAATTTTCTTTTCAGGATCATCTCTGCCATCGGCGCCCTGCAATTATCATTGGTATCTACAAAAATCAGTTTTTTATACCGTATTACCATAGTTCATCCTCAAACCTGAATCTTTTTCTGACCTGCAGCCTTCATCAGACGGTTCATAATCGCCTGTCCCATCTGGGGCGTATCAAAAGCTTCTGAATAAATATAAGTCACTCCACAGTCGTCAAATTCCCGCAGTACAGCAAACAGATGTCTCGCAATGCTCTCTTCATCTGCCCTTGTTCCGATGCACTTTACAATTCCTTCCGGATAAGCCTTTATACTCTCCTCTGTAGCAATCACGCCCACCTTTTCTCCTGCTCTGATCTTTTCTTCCACCAGCGCACAGATTTTCTCCTGTACAGCTTTCGGTGATCCTTCCACCACGGTCAGATCCGCTTTCGGTGCATAGTGACGGTATTTCATTCCGGGAGCTTTCGGTTTGACTTTACTGTCTGCCTGGATCAATCCCCGATCCATCTGCACCTGACCGATCACACGTCTTACCATCTCCTGATTAATATATCCCGGACGCAGAATCGTCGGAATCTCTTCCGTAAAATCCACAATTGTTGATTCCAGACCGATCCCCACGGGTCCGCCATCCAGAATCATATCAATCTTCCCATCCAGATCCTCTTCCACATGGGAAGCCATCGTTGGACTCGGGCGACCCGATGTATTGGCACTGGGTGCCGCAACATAGCCTCCCCCTGCCCGGATCAGTGCCTGTGCCAGCGGATGATCCGGCATACGCACTGCCACAGTATCCATTCCACCGGTCGTCTCATAAGGCACAATATCGCTTTTCTGAAAAATCATTGTCAATGGTCCCGGCCAGTAAACTGATGCCAGTTTTTTTGCACTCTCCGGCACCTCTTTTACAATTTTCTCCAGATCTTCCATATCTGCAATATGAATGATCAGTGGATTATCGGAAGGCCGACCTTTCGCCCGATAGATTTTAGCAGATGCCTGCGGATCCAGTCCGTTTCCTCCAAGTCCATATACCGTCTCTGTGGGAAATGCTACCAGACCGCCCTGTCTCAGAATCTCTCCGGCTTCCCGGATACCTTCCATATCTAATTCCTGGGGATTCATGCGAATCACTTTTGTTTTCATTTTCTTTCACCTTATTTCTTCACATCTGATAACAGTATACTAGAGTAACGTGCGATGGGCAAGTGTAAATTTATCACAAGACTTCTCAGGCTCCTGTGATTTTTTATTTTCACTTTTTCTCTGCCAGGCTGCTCAGATATTCCAAGGTACCACTGCAGATTGCTTTTGCCACCTTGTTCTGATATTTTTCATCCGTCAGCAATAAGGCTTCCTGATTATTACTTAAAAAACCGCATTCTACAATCACCAGTGTTGCCTCTGTCTTTTTCAGCATATAATAAGTCCTGTTCCCTTTGGCCTGTCTGTGATTTTCTTTATCCAGCACTTCCACCAAATGTTTCTGTAATATCTCTGCCAGCTTTTTTCCTTCTGAAGAATCCTCATAATAAAAGACCTGTGCCCCATGAATTGCTTCTTCCGGGTAGCTGTTTTGATGAATACTTAATACACAGTCCGGCTGGATCTTCCGAACCATCTCACAACGTCTTTTCAGATCCTGTACTTTACTGTTTCCTCCGTCTCCTTCCGAAAGATCTACATCATTTTCTCTCGTCATATAGACCTTTACCCCGTTTTTTTCCAGTTGCTTTTTCAGCCGTTTTGCAATCTGCAGATTAATATCTTTTTCCTTTTCCTGATGAATCCCTATTTTCCCCGGATCACTGCCCCCGTGACCACTGTCTATCAATACCACACCATTCCCCGCTCCGGCATCTGCCCCTGTAAGTCTTGCTCCCGTCCTTGCCAGCCAGAACACACCGGTCAGAAGTAGCACCGTCATTCCCAGTTCCCATATTTTCTTTTTCATCATAAAAACTCCCGGAGCATATTTATTAAAATATATGCCCGGGAGTCTGGTTCAAGTCCTGTGTTTTTCATTCTTCATCCTGACGGTTCATCATCTGTTTCATCTCTTCCTCGGAAAAATCTTCCTCTTCCTCGTCGAGATCTTCTTCATACTCCGACTCCCCCGTCTGCAGATTATTCTGTGCAGCAACTGTACTTTCGTCTCCTTTTTTTCTGGATGCCTCTTCATCTTCCAGCTCTCGCATGGTTTCCGGCATCGCACTGACAATCTTATGTACTTCTTTATAAGAAGCCATAAAACGAATCTGTGCCTGATTGATCAGTTCTACAATTTCATTCATCTCATCCTGTACAGCAATGTATTTTCGTTTTCCATCAGCCAGTTTCGCATCCATTTCTGCCTGTACGGCTGCCAGGCATTTCTCTGCTTCTTTCTTCGCTTCGTCCATCAGTTCATCTCTCGTAGCAATGGCCTCTGACACAATCTGATCTGCTGCTTTTCTTGCATTCTGTGTTGTAGTCTCTGCCTGCTGATCTGCATCGTTGAGTACCTGTTCTGCTTTTTCATTTGCTTCTCTGATAATCTTTTCCGCTTTCTCCTCAGATTCCAGCACCAGTCCACCGATCAGATCATAGCGGTCAATATATTTTTGATATTTTTCGCTGATCTCACGCTCCAGTTTTTCTTTCTGTTTCTGTTTTTCCTGAATTCGTTCTTCCAGATGAGCGATTTCTTCTTTATGTGCTGCTTTTTGTTTCTGCAGTGCTGCTGCTTTTTCACTGTCCTTTTTCGCAAGCTGTTTTTTCAGTTCCTGAATCTGCTTTGCCTGTTCCTTTTTTTCTTTAATCAGTTTGCTTTTTTCCGCATATGCTGCGTCCTTCATCTCGCGAACCTGATTCAATACATCATCTTTATCAAAACCACCCATCAACGTCGTTTTAAATCTTTCTTCTTCCATCTCTTTTTGTCCCTTTCCCTTCTTGTCTATACTCCTTTTATTTTACTGCAGATACTGTGCGATCACCGGCCATACAGATGCCCGCTCAAATCCCAGTTTCCACTCAGCTACTCCTGCCAGCTGATTCTCCTGTATCAGTTTCATCTTCTCCCCGATGGACTGTTCATCTTCCACCCAGATGGTATAGATTCCATCCTCAGCTTCTACACTCGCTACATTCTGCCCGGCTTCATCATCCCAGTAAGTATCCATACCATGTTCACTGATATAATTTGCAGCTCCATCCATTCCCAACACTTCACTGGTCAGATTTCCCGCACCAAATGGCTGGATCCAGACTCTTGTATAGAATGGAATCGCATTGATCACTTTCTGTGCCGGCACTTCTTTCAGTGTATCTTCGATACCTGCTTTTACAAATCCAAGTGAAGACACCGAACCTGCATCTGTGCTCCCTGCATAATGTTCATCGTAACCCATAATGATCACATAGTCTGCAACAATTCCCTGTTCTGTTCTGTCATAATGTTTGCTGTAAGTCGGAACCGGGTCATCAATGGAAAATACTATTCCCTGATTACGGCAGGCAATCGAAAGTTCTCGTACAAACTGAATATAATGCGGTGCCTGTTCTTCTGTAATTGATTCAAAATCCAGGTTGATTCCATCCAATCCCACTGAGGCTGCCTGTGTCATCAGTTGCTGAATGATATTGGCACGTGCCGCTGTACTTGACAGGAATGTCAGATTATCCGTTCCACTGTTAAAATTATCGATCAGTCCCCAGACCTCCATCCCCATAGCATGTGCCTGGTTTACATAATCAGCACTTGCCAGTGAAGAAATTGTTCCATTATTATCCGTCACCGAAAACCAGGTTGGTGAAATCGTGTTCACTCCCTGTGCATCTGCCACCATCTGTGCCAGTGTTGCGTTTCCATCCATACTGGTCACCTGATGAAACGCAAGATTGATTTTATAATCTTTACTGATATTGGTATATTCCGGTACAGTACTTGCATGTTCCTCATTATCATCCTTCGGATCCGAAAGTACTTCTTTTTTTATATATCCACTGTAGCCATCTGCCGTAGCAACTCTGCTCCAATTGTCCAGCTCCTCCTGCAGATACAGCGTATCTCCTTTTTTTACCTTGGCCACAATAGAACTCTTAATCCCGCCTTTCTGACGAATCTCACTGTTTTTCTGTGCCGTTACCAGCTGCAGATCATTCCATTTTGTTCGAACCACCACACGAGCCGGATCTTCAAAAGCAGTATACGTCATATCCGTATACTGGCTGACAAATTCAAGATCCAGATAAACACCGCCATCAATCTGTTTCAGTATCACATAATCCGTCATCTGAGTCCCTGCTGATGTCACATACTGCGTACTCTCAGGAACAATCTGAAATTCTTCCGTTGGCAACGTATACAGCATCACCTGCTGCTGACTGTCCCAGTAAAATCTGCTGTTAATATATGTAGCAACGACAGAATTCTCTACATAATACCTTCCGTCGATCATTTTTACTTTTGCATCTTCAAGCTCATGGTTCACCACCAGCCCCGCCTCATCATCTCCGGTGAGCTGAAAATAGTCTTTTCCGTCTATGATTGTTCCGGACGGAGTATATTTTATAATAAATATAGAAAGGATCCCTGCGCAGATCACTAAAAAAATCAATATGATCACCGAAAAAACCGGTGTTATTTTTTTCTTCATTTCTGATAACCTCCTACTGCCCTTTATTATAACAACAGAATGATTTCCCGTCATCTTTTTTTGACATATTTTTTGTTTTTTCTATATTGCAAATATATTGTAACTATTCAGTAGCCACTGTCCCGCGAGGTGTTTTGACATGAATATGTCAAAATCCCGAGACATACAAGCCAAAATGCCATCACCGAAGGTGATTTACGCGAGCAACGAGTCAAAGTCCGTGCTTGCACGGAACCTTGAGGAGTGCCGCGATAACGATAAAAACTCGCAAAGCGTGTTTTTATCGTTTAAATGCATTTTGGCTCGTAACTGTGAAGGTACTGAACAGTTACAATATATTTTATCTTTGACTTTGACTCGTTGCTCGCGTAAAAATCAAAATTGGTCCACCGGACCAATTAATGATATGCAATGCAAAAAAAGCCACAGCAAGAATAACTGAATTTTTTCTGCTGTGGCTTCTTCTTTTTGCAAAACAGCTTTTCTATGCAAGGGAGGGAACCTTATAGGATATTATTGTTTCTCTGCTGCTTTACATTTTCTGTTTCCATTTATAATTTCTGTGTATAACCATCTTCTTTCTTCACCGCATCGAACTCCAGCCGGAGCAGACGTCCGTAAGAATCCGGAACGTAATCTCTCATATAGGAAATATCTTCTGCGATCTTATGTGCTTTCCAGATTTCCTTCGGACTGCTGGGTTCTCCGTCCAGCCACAACGAAATCCCCTGTGCCTGATAAGCATCCAGTTCCTTTCGAAAATCATCCTTTTGCTTCTTATTTTTTTTCATGTTTTTTGTGATATATGATCCTTTCTTAAGTGCACAGCACCATTATTTTTCGAAAAGATGACACTCGTCCCATCAATTAAATTAATTACATTCATTTTTACACTTTGGGGAAAATACGATATTATACGCTAATGAATTGAATAAAATTGTAAATAGTTGAAACGTTTTTTGAAATGTTTATAGATTATCAAAACAGTGGCTGGCCTCACATCCTTTCCAGGAACCGTGCCACCTCTTCTAGTTTTTATTATACCTGATTTTTCCTATAATGCAAGAAGAATATTACGAAAAGGCCGAAAACCATTAAAATATTACACATTTTTCTCAAAATTGTTAAATTCTGTCTTTATTCGTCGAAAATCCTCTTCCGTACGGTTTGCAATCTTTTTCTATCACCTGCAGAAACTACTGTGAAATAACAAATGCAGAGATTTTAATCCTTTACATCCGGTTTGCATATAGTATATAATAACAATGATTCAATATGCTCTTTTTGTAGCTAGCTACGCTGAGGCTTTTTAAACTGTACAATTGGATTCGCAGACAAGTGAATGATACAGTTATTTCAGACACGCTCTAGAACAATGGTTGATAGTAAGGATGTGATATCTGTGAAAATAGAAAAAATTAATGATACCCAGATCCGCTGCACACTGACCAGCGAAGATCTGGCGGATCGCCAGCTAAAGTTAAGTGAACTGGCTTACGGATCCGAAAAAGCAAAAGATCTTTTTCGTGATATGATGCTACAGGCTCAGGATCAGTTTGGTTTTGAAGCCGACAATGTTCCACTAATGATTGAAGCAATTCCGATTACACCGGACAGTATCGTACTGATCATCACAAAAGTAGAAGACCCGGAAGAACTGGATACCCGTTTTTCCAAGTTTGCTGCCGGTATCGATGAAACTGCTCCTTCCCAGACGGAAGGGCCGGCTGTTACCGGTGCAGACGACATCCTGGATCTTTTCCAGAAACTGTGTGAAGGACGACTCAAAAAGCCTGTTGCTTCCTCTGAAAAAAATAAAACCGAAGATTCAGCCGACAGAAAAACAAAAATTCAGCCGGATACTGCAGAAACGCACTCTGATACAGAAGCAGCGGAAAATGACATTGCTCAGACCCGTCCGGATCTGACCCGTATCTTCACATTTTCCAGTCTGGACATCGTTATCCGGGCGGCTCTTGCTTTAAACGGATGGTATACCGGCACAAACACACTCTATAAAGACCGTGAGACTACTTACGTACTGATCCTGCATCAGTCCGGCATGAATCCGGAAGACTTTAACAGAGTCTGCAACATGCTCTCCGAATATGGTACCGGCAAAGCCTGCACCGCTGCAACAGAAGCCTATTTCAAAGAACACGGTGAGATTCTGATAGCTGATCAGGCACTGCAGCAGCTGTTATTATTGAATGTATAATTTTCAAAATCAGGTTTCGGTTGAAATCGGTTCACGGAGTCAATTATTGATATGCAATGCGGAAAAAAACGAAACGGCAGGACATCTGAATTCTTCCTGCCGTTTCGTTTTTCTTTACACGATTTTTTATTGTGCCAGATAATCATTAATCTGATCTACCAGCAGATCTACATCCAGTCCATGAACCATCGCTGCTTCTTCCAAGGTCTCTCCCTGTGCAGACGGACAACCAATGCAGTGCATACCGGCGCGCATTAAAATTACTACGATATTTGGATCGATCGTAACCAGATCGGCAATAATCATATCTTTGGAAATTTTTCTCATTCTGTTTATCTCCTTTCCTGTGATACGCACATTATAATACCATTTTCTCCCGTAGGCAACTATTGTATCACACCAAAATCATACAAACTCCTGCGATTGTACGTAAATTTGTACTTGTAATCCTGCACTACTTATATTAGAATGAGCATATAGCCGAGAGTATATCGGTAAATACGAAAAGGAGGATTTGAATTATGGCATATGTAATTTCTGACGAATGTGTAGCATGTGGAACATGCGCTGGTGAATGTCCAGTAGAAGCTATCAGCGAAGGTGATGGAAAATATGTTATCGATGCTGATACTTGTGTAGAATGCGGTACCTGTGCAGGTGTCTGTCCTACAGAAGCTATCGTTGAAGAATAATTATTATTTTAAATATAATTATTTCCGCGCGGAAAAAGGAGCTGTACACAAAACTGTGTACAGCTCCTTCTTTATGTTATTTAGTAACTGTTTGCTCCCTTCACAGTTACATTATTTTTTCTTTTTGCGATTTTCCTGCGTGGCGGCGACCATTTTTCTGGATTGTTGATGTCGCCGGATCGCTTCATCCAATCTTCGGTAACGTCCTTCTTTCCTCTCCTTCAGTTCAATATCGTGAATCAGGCGTTCCATGATTGCCTGAAAACGTTCTTCTTTTGTCGGTTGTTCAGATCTTCTTTTCTGCTTTTCTTCTTTTTTTTCAAAGGACTGCTCTGTCAAAAACTTCCGTGGAGTTACAATCTTTACCTGAATCTGTTCTTCCTGAAATTCCGGCTCTGTTTTCTGTTGTTTTGTAATACCCTCTCCCGATATCCTATGTTCTTCCACTTGCGGAATTTCATCCTTCTCATGAAGTTTCTCTTTTATTGTCTTTAACTGCAAACCCTCTTTTTTCAGTTCCTTGATTTTCTGAAATATTTCCAGATCTTTATCGGTGTAGTATCGATGTCCCATCTCATTTCGTTTGATGGACAAGCCCAGTTCCTCTTCCCAGTAGCGCAGTACATGAGGTTCTACCTGAACCAGTTTTGCCGTCTCAGAAATCAGGTATCTGGTTTCTTTCATAATACAAGTACCTCCTGCACTCATTATAGAGCATACAGGAGGTACTTTACAAGAAAATCTCTTCGCCTTTTTTAGTCCTTTTTCGCGTTAACAAACCGAGTGTACTCCGGCATCCATACCAGATTTACTGTACCGATCGGGCCGTTTCGCTGTTTGGCGATGATAATTTCCGCCATGTTTTTGTTTTCAGTATCTTTATTATAATAATCATCACGATAAATGAACATAACTACGTCCGCATCCTGCTCGATCGCTCCTGATTCTCGGAGGTCTGAAAGCATCGGCCGTTTATCATCTCGTTTTTCCACCGCACGGCTCAGCTGTGACAGCGCAACCACCGGAACATTTAACTCTCTGGCTACCCCTTTCAGTGCCCGGGAAATATCAGAAATTTCCTGCTGACGGGAATCACCGCCACGTCCACTACCGGACATCAACTGTAAGTAGTCAATGATAATAATATCCAGTCCCTGTTCCAATTTGAATTTTCTGCATTTGGACCGAAGCTCAGAAATGGAAATACCTGGTGTATCATCAATGATCAGACGGGAATTTCCAATCACACCGGCTCCCTCGATCAATTTCGCCCAGTCTTCATCTTCCAGACTTCCGGTACGGATCTTTTGAGAATCCACCTTAGACTCCAGTGAGAACAGACGGTTCACCAGCTGTTCCTTACTCATCTCCAGCGAAAAGATGGCTACTGATTTGTCTTTTCGAAAAGCCATATACTGTGCCATATTCAGAACAAATGCCGTCTTACCCATGGAAGGACGAGCCGCTACCAGGATAAAATCCGAAGGTTGCAGACCGGATGTCTTATAATCCAGATCCACAAAGCCCGTTGGAATTCCCGTTACAGTTCCCTTCGTCTGTGAAGCTTTCTCGATGGTCTCCAGGGCGTTTAACACCACCTGGCGAATCGGAACATAATCTCCACCCGTTCTGGTCTGAAGAAGCTGAAACAGCTGCTTTTCTGTATCTTCCATGATTTCTTCCACCGGTTCTTTATCCAGATAACAGGTATTGGCAATATCTTCGTTCATCTTGATCAGTCGGCGCAACATTGCTTTTTCTTTGACGATTTTTGCATAATGTCCTACGTTAACCGAAGTAGGTACCGCCGTCAGAAGATCCTTTGCAAATTCCATGCTGCTGATCTCCGGCGGAACATCCTTTTCTTTCAGTTTCTCCGGAAGTGTGACAAAGTCTACCGGTTTTCCTTCGTTATATAATTCCACCATGGAATCGAAAACAATTCCCATCTGCTGTCGATAGAACTCATCTCCGGTCAGGATCTCGGATGCAATCATAATCGCCTCACGGTTCATCATCATACAACCGATGACAGAGCGCTCCGCATCGTCGCTGTGGGGCAGAATTCGTTTAATCAGTTCTTCTTCCACGGAAGAATTCCTCCTATGCTTCTTTTACCACAACCTTCAGTTCACCTGTTACCTTCGGGTGTAACTTGATTGGCACCATAGTTGTACCCAGCTCTTTGATTGGAGCTGAAAGCTGCAGTTTCTTTTTGTCCAGTTCATATCCAAGCTGTGCCTTTGCCGCCTCCGCAATCTCTTTTGCAGAGATGGATCCGAAAGTTCTTCCACCTTCTCCAACTTTAATGCCTACGGTTACCTGTTTGTCTTTCAGTTCTTCCGCGAATGCTTTTGCAGCATCCAGATTTTCCTGTGCCACTTTGTCTTCATGAGCTTTCTGAAGTTTCAGATCATTCATATTTTTTCCGGTTGCTTCCACACCAAGTTTTTTGGGAAGTAGAAGATTTCTTGCGTATCCGTCACTTACATTAACAACCTGTCCTTTTTTTCCAAGAGCTTTTACATCTTCAAGCAAAATAACTTTCATCTTTATATATCTCCTTCATCTAGCATTTTCTGTAAAGTCTGTTTCAGTACATCTTTCGCCTCTGTAATAGAGTAATGTTCCAGCTGCGCTCCTGCGATATTCAGGTGCCCGCCACCGCCAAGGCGTTCCATCACAATCTGTACATTTATTTCGTCGATGGATCTTGCACTGATATAAATCGTATTGCGATAATCTGTCAGCACAAAAGATGCCTTTACCCCAATGATATTCAGCAACTCATTTGCCGCCTGTGCCCCAACCACTGTAGGGCTGTCAAGCCCTTCACTTGGACACACCGAAATTGCAAAGTGTTCCCGAAACAGTTCTGCGTTTCGGATAGCTTCTCCTTTAGCCCGATAATCCTCAACATGTTCACGAAACATCTTTCTTACCCTTGTCACATCCGCACCACATCTCCGCAGAAAAGCTGCAGCCTCAAACGTGCGGACACCGGTTTTTGTAAGAAAATTATTGGTATCGATCATTATTCCCGCATACAGACTGTCAGCCTCGATATTCCGGATCCGAATACCGTCCGCAAAATATTGCAGAATCTCTGCAACCATCTCGCAGGCCGATGATGCATAGGGTTCAATATAAGATAATACCGCATTCTGAATAATATCTTTACTCTGTCTGTGATGATCCAGTACCACGATTGTCTTGGTCATATACAGAAGTTCTTCACATTCTGTATAACCTGGTCGGTTCGTATCCACTACAACCACTACCGTATTATCATCCACAATCTCTTTTGCTTCATGACTTGTGACAAACATCCGGGAATCATAATCCTGGCTGTGCAGGAACCCGTCCATCAGCGGACGGATCGATGAAGTCGGATTATTGATTACAATATAAGCTTTTTTCTCCAGAGTTCTTGCAGCCCGGTAGATACCGATGGCAGCTCCGAAAGAATCCACATCTGTAATCTTGTGTCCCATGACCACGATCTTGTCCTTACTGCTCATAAATTCTTTCAGAGCATGGGCTTTCACTCTGGCTTTGACTCTGGTAGTCTTTTCCATCATCTGAGATTTTCCGCCAAAATACGTGATATTATTGCCATCTTTGATGACAACCTGGTCACCACCACGACCAAGAGCCAGTTCCATGGCGATCCGGGCCGATTCGGAAGTATGCGCATACGAATCCGCATTGATACCGATACCGATACTGATAGTTACCGCCATCTCATTTCCGATATTTACAGATTTTACTTCTTCCAGAATATTAAATTTTTTCTCTTTTAACTGTTCCAGTGACTTACGGCGCATGACCAGAAAATATTTATCTTTTTCCAGTTTCTTCACCACGCCGTCTATCGAAGCAAAATACTTGTTGATCTTACGATCAATCAGCGCGATCAACAAAGAGCTTCTGACCTCTTCAACGCTTTCCAGCGCTTCCTCATAATTATCCAGATACAAAAGTCCGGTCACAAGCTGTTCTTCCTGATTCTTCCGCATATACTTTTTAAGTTCTGTTTCATCAAAAAGATAGGCTGCAATCAAATAATTCTTCTCTTTATCTGCATCTATGATCTGAGAACCATCCAGCAGTTCATCGATCTCTACTCTTCGCATGTTCAGCCGAAAATCATGATCCTGATATGCGACTTCAAAATCTCTTACTTCCTCCGGCAACGGAAGTTTGTTCATTGTCACCTCCGGAAAAATATTTCCGATAAAGCGACGGTACTTCTGATCTTTCCCCGTCAGATAAAGGAACTCATCATTCATCCAGAGGATCTTTCCTTCTGCATCCAGCAAGGCATAGGGAAGTGCAAAGTTTTTCATCAGACTTTTCTGCACCTGACCATATTGGGTAGCAAAAGAAATCAGTTCGTTGAGGAGCACCGGTCTTCTGTGAAAATATAGCAGAATCCCGAGCAACAGATACACTGCCGTAAATACTGTACCGATTCCTCCCGCCTTCCAGCTGACGCTGTATAACAACACATCCATTGCCACCAGAAGTATCGCCAGAATAAAAGGCCAGCGCATATATGTTGCCAGCTTACCCTTTAACTTAATTCCATCTTTCATACTCTGTACCTATTATCGATTTTCCCTCCGCATATTCTATCCCCACAGAGTAAAAATCTCCTTTTCCAAGTACACCTTTGCTTTCTTTAAACAAAGGTATGATTTTCCGGCACTCTGTCAAAAATGACAAACCACCAAATTACTCTCCTATTATATCATTTCCCGCGCAAAGAAAAAAGTCTTTTCTTTTTAAACAAGAAAACCGCCATCGGTTTCCCGATGACGGTACAACAAACTTTTTGAATTAGTCTGTTACATATGGCATAATAGCGATATGTCTTGCTTTTTTGATTTCTACAGTCAGAGCTCTCTGATGTTTTGCACAGTTTCCTGTGATTCTTCTAGGAAGGATTTTTCCTCTCTCGGAAACATATTTTCTTAATTTATTTACATCTTTGTAGCTGATTTCATTGTTTTCTTTACCACAGAATACACAAACTTTTTTTCTTCTGCGTCCGCCTCTTCTCTTCATTGGAGAATCCGGTCTTTCACTTTTATTGTAAGCCATGAATATTACCTCCTTATCGAAATCTAACGATTCGCACCCGAACCTGGGTTCAATGCGTATTAGTTAAATGGCAGATCCTCATCAATTCCATCCGGAATATTCATAAAACCGTCTGCAGATCCGCTTCCACCTGCTGTCGGAGCGGATGGTGCTGCCTGACCGCCAAAATTACCACCACGGTAATTGTCGCTGGCTGCCTTGCTCTCTGCAAACTCCTGGTCTTCAACTACTACATCCGTGGTATAGACCTTCTGGCCGTCCCGGTTTGTGTAGCTTCCGGTCTGAATTCTTCCACTGACTACAACCTTCAATCCCTGACGGAAATACTTCTCAGCAAATTCTGCTGATCTTCCAAAGGCTACACAGCCAATAAAATCAGCCGTTGCCTCACCGTCTCTCTTGAATCTTCTGTCAACAGCCAGTGTATATCTTGCGATTGCCATTGAATTGTCACCTGCTGAATATCTTACCTCAGGATCTCTTGTTAAACGACCCATTAAAATAACTTTGTTCATATTCTTACCTCTCTTGTAAATGTATATACTTTTACGGGATCTTACAAACCTTTAATGGGCTTGGCACTTAAGAAAAATTAAGCTTCTTTCTTAACAATTAAATATCTCATTACATTGTCCATGATACGAACGTGTCTTTCAACTTCTGCAGGACAGGTTGCATCTGCTTCGAACTGGATGAAATAGTAGAAGCCTTCTCTCATTTTCTGAACTTCGTAAGCTAATCTTTTCTTACCCCATTCTTCAACTTCTGTAACTGTTCCGCCGTAACGTGCTACATAGCTTTTTGCTTTCTCTACTACGGCTTCACGAGCTTCATCCTCGATTTTTGCATTCACAACCAATGCTAATTCATATTTGCTCATGCTGTTTTACCTCCTTTTGGACTTTTGGCTTCCGGTTTCAGTACCGGAAACAAGGATAAATTATATATCACAAGACGATATTCTACCATGAATCAAAAACAATTTCAAGTATTTTCTTCACTCTTTTTCTGTAAATTTCTTGTGTTTTTTTCCACCAGTTTCCGTGCAATCATGATTTGATGACCGCACCCGGTGCATTTCAGACGGAAGTCAGCACCCACACGGAGAATTTCCCATTCGCTGCTTCCACAGGGATGTTGTTTTTTTAATTTTACAATATCCCCCACTTCATACTGATATGTCATATTTTTATTTCCCCTTTACTTTAATCTGTGAAAAAATCTGACCAATTGGTTTCTGGATCAGAAGATCTGCATTTCGATCCTGTGGTGTGGCACCTTTATTGATCAGTACCAGTGCTCTTCCACTGAAATAATCCAGCAGACCGGCGGCCGGATATACTGCGAGAGATGTGCCGCCCACGATCATCACTTCTGCCTCTGCAATGGTACGGATGGCATCCGATACTACCTCATTATCCAGTCCTTCTTCATATAAAACCACATCCGGCTTGATCACACCGCCGCACTCGCATTTTGGAACCCCCGCAGAATGCAGCATGTACGATGCATCAAAAAATCTATGACATTTCATACAGTAATTTCTGTGTACCGATCCGTGAAGTTCCATCACATGTTTACTTCCTGCTGCCTGATGAAGTCCGTCAATGTTCTGTGTCACCACACCGGTAAGCTTTCCCGCCGCCTCCAGTTCCGACAGTTTTTTATGTGCCGCATTCGGCTTTGCATCCAGTGCCAGCATCTTATCCCGGTAAAAGCGGTAAAATTCTTCCGGATGCCGCATAAAAAACGTATGACTTAAAATGGTCTCCGGCGGATAATCATATTTCTGATTATACAGACCGTCCACACTCCGAAAATCCGGAATTCCACTTTCTGTAGAAACTCCGGCCCCACCAAAAAATACGATCCGGTCATGTTGATCAATAAGTTCCTGTAATTTTTCCACATCCTGTCCCATGATACATCCTCCTTATCCACATATTTCACAGGTTTCTTCCACCCATTCACATTCTTTCACTTTTGCATATCTGATTTTATTTATATGTTCCGACCCAGCGCGCCTGTACAACAAAACGCACCGATTCATCGGAAGTACAGGTAGACAATGTTACCACATAATCATCTTTTCCAAGTCCCAGTGCCTTCATATCCACCTTCGACTGTTTTGCCATCTTCTTCACATAAGCCTCAAACTGTTCATCATGTGCACTGAACAATGTATATACATCACTGCCCACCTTTGCATACTGCATGGAAAAAATCTCATATCTGTATTTTCCGTTCGGCGTACAGATCCACAGGTATTTGCTGTCTTTGTATTTTTTACTTTCGTACATCTGTTTTAGTTTTCCGAACATTGAACCGTTTTTCATATTATGACCATAGATGATGGTATTGCAATCAGAAAAATCAGATGCATTGGTAGAATCAATAAATACAGACCCCGCAAAATTATAAGTCTTTTTAATTGTCCGGTGCAGATAATATTCATTATCTTCTCCTTGGGCAATTGGATAACTGATAGATGGAATTGCCTCCAGCTCCAGCCATCCCACTACATCGTCATTGATTGCTTTTAATGCGTCAAAATCCACTTCCGGCGGATTGACGGTAAGTTCTTCCTCCGGGATCAGATTTCCTTCCTCATCTTTCTTCTCTTCCACCACTTCCAACGGTTCACTGCTCTGCACCGTTGTTGCTTCTGCCACAGCATGATATTCATCCACTCCTTTTTTATACCCCAGATAGATATTTACCAGCTGATACATAGAGAAGCAGAATACACACAGTGCAACCAGAAACAGCAGTTTCCAGAAGATTCCCCCACCTTTTTTCTTTTTCTTAGCTGTCATCTCTCACTAACTCCTTCTTTCTTCCATTCTGTTGTACCGTTTCCTGATTCATACTTTTATACAGGCATGGTTCGAAACTCATCCCTGAAAATGAATCGTGATCGGACAGATCTCGCAGTCGGTACCGACACGCATCGCCGGTCCCCAGACACCAACCCCGGAAGTTACGATACTGTGCAGGTTCCCTTTTTTCAGATAACCACAGGCATTTTCCCACATCAGTTTGACAGTCAGATTTCCCGGGAACATCTGGCCATCATGGGTATGTCCACATAACTGCATATCTGCACCCGCTGTCTCAAGTTCTTTCAGTTGTTTCGGCTGATGTTCCAGAACAATGATCGGTTTAGCCTTATCCAGACCACTCAGAATCACTTCCGGCTCTATGCGATTTTTAGTTCCGTCACCCGGCTTTTGCGCATCTTTTCTTCCCACCAGATAAAAAACATCATCGATCAGCATCACTTCGTCATCCAGAATCCGGATCTTTGCTTTTTTTGCAAATTCTTCAAATCGTGGATCACGCATCTCTTTAGCCTGAGACGCCACAGAAAATCCACCAAGTAATCGCTCTGTCACATCATGATTGCCAAACACACCAAACGAACCATATCTGCTCTTAATTCCCGCCAGTGTCTTTGCGATCCTGTCCGGGTTCTGCACGGCTTCATATTCATTATCAAAAATATCCCCGGCAAATACCACCAGATCCGCATTCTGATCATTAATCTTTTTCACCATCCGCTGCATCTGCCCGTTTCCCACACTATAACCAAGATGCAGATCCGCAACCAGTACCACTTTCAGATCCCTGTTGTCTCCACAGTTTTTCCGGATCGTCACTTCATATGGTTTGACTTTTACGATATTAGAATGCACGATACCATAAGCACTGATTCCTCCAATCAATGCAGTCAGAAGAATTCCCACGAATACATATCCAACTTTACTAAAAAAGAAATCATGTATTTTCCCCGGTATTTTCTTCAGTACCAGCCGCAGGATATCTGCAACTGCAATAAATATCAGAATGTATGCAAAAGTTCCCAGCCAGTAATTACTGATACGCTTTACCAGTACCTGCAATTCTGAAGAAGGAAGAAGGAATGCAAATAACAGTGAGAGTGCCAACAGGGAATAAATTACAATATATGGCACTGCAAACTTTCTGGAGTGAAAACGTTCGGAACACGCTGTCAACCACTTGTGCACCCGATGAAGGATATAAAGGTTTAAAGATATATAAACCGGTATAATAATCAGTAAAATCATATTGTCTCCTCTATGTCATACCGCTCCTTTTACAGATCCAGTTTCATATCTCCGTCCTTGATAAAATTATGTTTTCTCATAAACTGTGTAAATACCACTGTAAGAATTGCCGGCAGCATAAACTGTATCACAACAATCTTCAGCAATACTACAACCGGATGTTCCGTCTGTGCCATCACCTGCCAGGTCATGATCTGACCAACAAAGCCGGCAGAGCCCATCCCTGAACCTGTCGCATTGTTCGTCATATGAAACAACATTGTGGAAACCGGGCCAAGCACAGCGCTCGACAGAATCACCGGAAGCCAGATCAGTGGTTTTTTAACGATATTCGGCACCTGCAGCATGGAAGTTCCCACACCCTGTGCGATCAGACCGCCCACACCGTTTTCCCGGAAACTCGCCACTGCAAATCCTATCATATTACAGCAACATCCCACAGTAGCGGCTCCTGCTGCCAGCCCGGACAGATTCAGGATTACACCTAATGCTGCTGAACTGATCGGCAATGTCAGGATCATGCCCATCAGAACGGATACCACAATTCCCATCAAAAATGGCTGTTGCTCCGTTCCCCAGTTGATCAGACCACCGAGCCACGTCATAAAAGAAGAAATGGAAGGCCCCACCAGAACACCCACGGCAGAGCCCGTACCAATAGAAAGAAACGGAACCAAAATAATGTCCAGCCTTGTTTTTCCTGCAATCAGATGACCGATTTCAATACCTACATACGCGGCAATGAAGGCGCCGAGAGGTTCTCCCGGTCCCTGGAGTGCCAGATTACCATCCACCAATAATGTTCCGGCCAGTACCTTCGAAGCATAGCCACCGATCATACCACTGGTAGCAGCTGACAGTACAACCATTGGAGATTCCTGAAACTTATACGCTACCCCCACACCGATCCCGGCACAGGTTAACCCGGCTGCCATTTTCCCCACCGCATAGATCAGTGTCCCGATGGATCCTCCTGCAAGCGTCCCGATCTGCTGGATGATCGTTCCGATGATCAGTGTTGCAAAAAGTCCCAGTGCCATTCCACTGAGTCCCTCCACAAAAACCCGGTTCAGACATTTCTTAATCAGATTCATACATAACCCCTTTCCAGCTCATCACTTTATTCCTGTTCTTTTCAAAGTGTAACACGGTTACTTCCATTCTTCCAGTACTATTTGACAAATCCACAGCATAAGCATATAATATAATTGATAACGCGGGATGGAGCAGTCTGGAAGCTCGTCGGGCTCATAACCCGAAGGTCGCAGGTTCAAATCCTGCTCCCGCAATTTTTTATACTCAATTTTAAATAAAATCATCACACAAACACCATCTGACACTTTTTTCTGTGTCGGGTGGTATTTTTTTACTTGTTGCTCACGAAAAAAGAAGAGTGACCGTTTTTTAACAGCCAGCTCTTCTTTTTGTCTTTTGTTCTTCTATTTTTACAGCAGATGTGCACGAATCTCGTCTGCGCTCAGCGGGGAAAGATATGCCGGAGCTACATCAAAGACCGTCTTACATCCTGTCATTCCTTCTGCTTTCATACGGCTCAGTGCCCTTGCGTAAGCAACCAGTACACTGGAAGTAAATTCCGGATTGGATTCCAGTTTCAGAGAATATTCGATCATCTGATGGGTATTTTCATTTTCACCGGTCATACCACTTCTCATAACAAATCCACCGTGAGGCATCTTGTTATGAACAGCATCAAATTCTTCTTCAGAGATAAAGTTTACTGTGGTATCGTATTCATCAAAATAGTTTTTCATAGTTTTGATAGATTCTTCGATCTGTTTTTTATCAGCACCTTCCTCGGCAACTACGAAGCACTCTCTGGTGTGTTTCTGACGTGTTGTCAGTTCCGGCTGTTTTCCGGCTCTTACCTGATCCATCGCTTCTTCCACCGGAACAGTATACTGAATACCACGTTTTACACCCGGGATTCTTCTGATTGCATCAGAGTGTCCCTGGCTTACGCCTTTACCCCAGAATGTATAGGTTTTTCCGTTTGGAAGAATGGATTCTGCATAGATACGGTTCAGAGAAAACAGACCCGGATCCCAGCCTACAGAGATCATAGCCAGATGACCATTTTCTTTTGCGGCTGCATCTACATTTGCAAAATGCTGTGGAATGTTTGCATGGGTATCAAAACTGTCGATGACATTAAAATCTTTTGCCAGCTCCGGCGTCTGTTTTGGAAGGTCTGTAGCACTTCCGCCACAGATGATCATAACATCGATCTGATCCTTCATATTCTTTGCATCTTCCATGGTGTATGCTTTTGCGCCAGGTGTTTTGACAGTTACTGTTGCAGGATCTCTTCTGGTAAATACACCTGCCAGTTCCATATCTTCATTCTGACGGATCGCCATCTCAACGCCTTTTCCCAGATTGCCATAACCTGCAATACCGATTCTTATTTTTTTCATCGCTAATTCCTCCTGTACTCTCCTATCTATTTCCGGAATCTTTCTGTACCTGCTTTGTCAGAAGAGACTCCGATCATGCATATTTCCGCCTCCGTACCGGCGGTTTTCGGGGATCACGTTCTGAGACTGCACTTTGTGTTCACCACTTTACCTTTGCACAGTCATAAATCTCCTTTTGTATCCTATCACATTTTGATGTCACGTTCAAGCCATTCATAATGTTCTTCCAATGCCAAAAGCCCTTCCTGAATATTTCCCTCAATAAGACAGATGGCAATATTCTTATGAAGTGCGATCCATTCTTCCGTATCAATGGATGCCGCCTGCCGCAAAACCACCTCACCCTCTGAGCGTATGATCTCAGACAAGGCATCCATCAGAAGAATCAGAAGCCGGTTCTGCGAATACTCAAATACCAGGTGGTGCAGTTCATGATCCGAGCACATCCGTTCCTCAAGATCTCCGTTTTCCATCCGGTTGATAATCGCTCCTGCTTTTTCCTTTCCTTCCTCTGAAATCAGCGCGCAAGCCTGCACATACGCCTGTTTTTCCAGAACTGACCGAAGCTGATTGACTTCCCGGTAATTACTCTCTTCCATCAGAACCAGCATAGAAAAAACACTGCTGAGGCTTTCTCCCATCCGGTTTACCAGAAAATTCCCTTTGCCGTGGCGGCTTTCCAGAACGCCTGTATGCTCCAGGATCCGTAGTGCTTCCCGGACCGAATTTCGGGAAATCCTCAGTGTTTCCATCAGTTCCCGCTCGGAGGGTATCTTCCCGCCATAAGAAATATCTTTGTTTTTTATCAGTGTTTTCAAATATTCCAGTACCTGGTCATAGGCTTTTGGTGAAGTTGCCTGTACACTTTCCTTATCCAACTGTTTTTCTCACTTTCTTACTTTTCTTCCCTGCCAGACCCACAGCCGGCATGATTTCCGGACAAAAATACCCGACATATTTTTACATCAGACTTGCAAAAACAGAAGATGTTACCACCGTCAGCAAACCTGCCACAGCAATTGCAAGACTGCTCATCGCACCCTCGATCTCACCCAGCTCCATCGCTTTTGCTGTTCCGATGGCATGAGCGGCAGTTCCAAGAGCCAGTCCTTTTGCCACCGGTTCTTCCAGACGAAAGAGCTTACAGACAAGATCTGAAATCACATTTCCAAGGACACCCGTAATGACGATAACTGCTACGGTAATAGTTACCACACCGCCAAGTTCTTCCGATACCCCCATACCAATGGCTGTAGTAATGGATTTCGGAAGCAGAGTTACATACAACTGAGAGTTCAGATGGAACGCCCGCGCCAGGATGTAAACACCGACCATACTTGCCAGCACCCCGGACAGAATGCCCGCTGCAACGGCTTTGATATTATTCTTCAGCAGTTCAATCTGTCGATAGAGGGGGACAGCCAGACTGACCGTCGCCGGTGTCAACAGATAACTGATATACTGTCCACCTTCGTTATAGGTATCATAATCAATATGAAACAGAATCAGCACCGCCATCACGCAGATGACTGCAATCAACAACGGATTAAAAATTGCCAGTTTAAATTTCTTTTTCAGAAGAGTTCCGATCTCATAGGCTACCAGACTGATCACCGCACCAAAAAATACGGAATTTGTCAGGAAATCTTTCATTTTTCTTTTCCCTCCTTACGTTTTCTCTCCCAGCGGATCACCCGCTGTGTCACCTGTCCGGTCACTCCCATGACAAGTACAGTTGTTACTACCGTCACTACGACCACCGGAACCACGACCGGTCGCAGCACATCCCATGCATTCAAAAGTCCTACTGCCGCCGGGATAAACATAACCGGCATAATTTCTATCAGAAAATCAGCGGCTCCCTCTACCTGATCCAGCTTTATGACACCGGTAAGAAGTGCAGCCAGCAGCAATACCAGCCCATACACACTGGCCGGAACCGGAAGTGGAATCACCATACGGAAAAACTCGCCGATAAACGAGAACAACAATATCATACAAAACTGTCTTACGTGCTTCAAAATATTTCTCCTTTCACTGGTAGTACCAGTTTCAGATTATACTGACCTGACTATTTCCTGTCAAGGAGCAAAATCCCCATAGAAATTCAAAAATCTCCGGCAATCGTTTACAAATTGCCGGAGATTTTTCTTTAAAAAATGCTGCTGCCCATTATCCCAGCATTTTCTCCAGATCTTCCTTAGGATCCCCGATTGGACTGATCCGGTAGTTTTCTACCAGATACTGCAGCACATTGGGAGACAGGAATGCCGGGAGAGACGGTCCGAGATAAATATTTTTGATTCCAAGGTGCAGAAGTGTCAGCAGGATACACACCGCCTTCTGCTCGTACCAGGAAAGCACCATGGAAAGCGGAAGTTCATTGACTCCGCAGTCGAAAGCTTGTGCAAGTGCGACTGCCACTTTGATGGCTCCGTAGGCATCGTTACACTGTCCCATATCCATGATCCGAGGGAAACCGCCGATGCTTCCGAGATCCAGATCGTTAAACCGGTATTTTCCACACGCCAGCGTAAGAATGATCGTATCGGACGGTGTCTGTTTTACGAATTCCGTATAATAGTTTCTGCCTTTTTTTGCTCCGTCGCAGCCGCCGACCAAAAAGAAATGCCGGATCGCTCCTGCCTTTACCGCATCCACGATCTGATCTGCTGCCTGCAGGATCGTTCCGTGTCCGAAACCGGTGGTCAGCTTTTCTCCACCGTTGATTCCCTTGTACTGCCTGTCTTCCCCAAATCCTCCAAGTTCCAGTGCCTTTTCGATCACCGGTGTGAAATCTTTTCCGTCATCTACATGTACCACACCCGGATAAGAAACTACTTCCGTGGAAAAGACGCGGTCTGCGTAGCTCTCCTTCGGTGGCATCAGACAGTTGGTCGTAAACAGGATGGCTCCCGGAAGATCAGCAAATTCTTTCTGCTGGTTCTGCCATGCCGTTCCGAAGTTTCCTTTCAGATGACTGTATTTTTTCAGTTCCGGGTAAGCATGTGCCGGAAGCATCTCTCCATGAGTATAGATATTGATACCCTTTCCTTCCGTCTGCTCCAGAAGCAGCTTCAGATCACGCAGATCATGACCGGTAACCACGATAAACGGCCCTTTTTCCACTTTCAGCGAAACCTCTGTAGGTTTCGGGATTCCGTAAGTCTCTGTGTTGGCACGATCCAGCAGTTCCATACAGGTCAGATTAACTTTTCCCGTCTCCAGAACCACCGGGAGAAGTTCTTCCATGCCAAGATCCATAGACAACGTAGCCAGTGCTTTATATAAGAAGAAGTTCACTTCTTCCGACTGATATCCAAGTACCATCGCATGGTATGCATACGCTGCAACACCCCGGATGCCAAATAATAACAGGGATTTTAACGACCGGATATCCTCGTCTGCATTCCAGATTTGTTCCATATCATAATTGTCTGTATTTCCACATTTTGCCACACAGGTTCCGCATCCCGGTGCGATTCTGTTTTTTTCCTCTTCCACACGCTCGATCATCACACGAATCGTCTCTTCGTTGAAACTTACATTGGTCAGTGTTGTAAATAATCCCTCGATGATCACCCGGTCGGTATCGGCGGTCTTCGGATTGTTGCCGCAGGTCTTCGCAAGGCCGATCAGTGCCCCTGTCAGCTCATCCTGCGCCTTTGCTACATCAGCCGTCTTTCCGCATACTCCGCGCTTTCCGGTACATCCATTGCATCCTGCTGTCTGCTCACACTGAAAACAAAACATATTTTTTTCCATTTTTTGTACTCCTTTTATCAGTTTTTTTATCGTTTTCTTTACTTTTATCTTATCTATCTCATAAGTATCCCTGATTTTTCTGCTTTTATCCTTCGTACTATGTCTCTCGCACAGATAGCCTCACGAATTACACCGTTTGGTTTTCCCATCCGTCTGCCTTTAAAACGTTCTGGCCGTTACTCCCGGATCGTACCGTCAGTTCCGACCGTGATCACCTGCCATGGCAGCCGTTTTCCGCTCGCTTCAAGGGCACGTTTTGCCGCCATCTCAAGTCCTCCGCAACATGGAACCACCATGCGGACAACAGTGATACTCTGCACCTCATTCTGCCGGATGATCTCTGCCAGTTTAACGGCATAATCGGTACTGTCAAGTTTCGGACATCCCACCAGCACCACACGATCTTTTAAAAATTCATCGTGGAACTTCGCATAAGCGTATGCTGTACAGTCGGCCGCGATCAGCAGGTTCGCTCCCTCATAAAAAGGTGCATGCACCGGCAGTAATTTGATCTGTACCGGCCACTGACGCAGACGGGAACGCTCCGCTTTCGCCTTTTCTTCTTTATTTTTCAGCACTGCCGCCTCGTCATATGCTTCCGCTTCCCGTTCAATAAAATGAATCGCATCCATCGGACATGCCGGAAGGCAATCCCCCAGTCCGTCACAGTAATCGTCGCGCATCAGTTTTGCTTTCCCGTTTACCATACCGATTGCCCCTTCGTGACAGGCCTTAGCACAGGCGCCACAACCGTTACATTTATCTTCCTCTATCTGAATCACTCTTCGGATCATATTCGATTCCTCCTTATTTTCTGTATGCATTCCTGAAATCTCTCTATATCTGATTTTACACAAATGCATTTCTGTCTCTGTTATGCTGTCCTTCTTCTCTTTGCAACAGCTCCCTTGCGTTTACAAACAGAGGATACTATAATATCAGATAAAAATATGTTGTTTTAACCACAAAAAGGAGAAAAAATGGATTTTCCAATATTAAAAAAAATCCCCCTGTTTTATGGTGTGAAACCGGAGGAAATTCCGTCTATTCTGCATTGTCTCTCCGGACAGATCCGGTCGTTTTCCAAAGGGGAAATGATCTTTTGTGCCGGTGAATCTATTACCTCTGTAGGAATCGTACTGGAAGGTTCTGTTCATATTGAAATCGACGATTTCTGGGGCAGTAAAAACATCCTGAATCACGTCGGACCCGGACAGCTTTTCGGCGAAGCCTACGCCTGTTCTCCTTCGGAACCGCTGATGGTCAATGTCGTATCCGTCACACCCAGTCAGATTTTATTTCTGGATGTTCCGAAGATTTTGCATACCTGTGAAAAACCATGCAGTCATCACCAGCAGATGATTGAAAATCTGCTTCGCATCATGGCAACCAGTAACCTGCAGCTTTCCCGCCGGATCCTGCACACCACACCGAAAACCATCCGTGAACGGCTGCTCGCCTATCTTTCCTATCAGGAACTGCTCACCGGCTCGCCTGAGATCACCATCGCCTTCAACCGCCAGCAGCTCGCTGACTATCTCAGCGTGGACCGGAGTGCGCTTTCGAAAGAAATTGGGAAAATGCAGAAAGACGGGCTGTTGGAAGTGAAAAAAAATGAATTTGTCCTAAAAAGCAGAGAATAAAGAATAGGATGCCGTGTGCATCTTCGCAGAGTGTCCCCGATTTATTGAAAAACAGTTTTTGTAAGACATTAAACAGGGCAAATCGCTCTTTCGAACGATTCGCCCTGTTTGTGTTTTTATTTACTTGATTTTTGTATTATTCAGCCTCTTCAGCTGTCTCCGGTTCCGGTACACTGTTGTGAACTACGGTGCAGGATACAACAACTGCTTCCGGATCCGTTTTCAGATCGATGTTCGGATTCTTGGCAATCTCCAGATCTTTGACTTTGATCACATCACCGATCTTCATCTCACCGACATCCACCTGAACTTTATCCACCAGGTCAGCAGGCAGTGCCTTATAAGAAATCTCTTCCAGATCTTCCTGCAGAACACCTGCCTCTACTTTCTCATGGTTGAGCAGAACGATTTCCGCTACGGAATGTACTTTCTCGGTACTTACCAGTGCCTGGAAATCCATCTCATCCACGCGGTTTGCCATTGCATTATAATCAACCTCTTTGATCAGTGCATCGTAGGTCTTGCCGTCTACTTCCAGCATAACCTGACTTCCTTTGTTGTCCGTCTTCAGCAGCTGATCTACTGCCTTTTTCGTCATCTTGATCGGAAGAGATCCTTCAATCTCTCTGCCAAACAGATTACCTGTGACATAGCCTTCTCTTCTTAATTTCTTTGCTTTGACGTCCATGCTTCTTTTTTCAGCTTTTAAAGTATTCATTTATCTTTTCCTCCAAACTGATTGCTTAGCAGCCTTCTACAAAGAGGTTTTGTTAAGTATTATATATAAATGTGCTACCGTCTGCCATCCGGCAAACCGTATGGTTAATAGTTACCTGATTCAGATATTATCCTTCAATGGCGATGTATTTGTTTTCTTCCACTGCCGGTTTTGCTTCTTTCTTCGGAACGAACAGTTTCAGAATACCATGTTTGAATTCGGCTTTGATCTCACCCGGATCTACTTCCTCTCCCACATAGAAGCTACGTGTGCAGGCACCTGCATAACGTTCTTTACGGATATATTTTCCGGTTTCTTTTTCTTTCTCGTCTTTATCAAGGCCTTTGGCTGCCTCGATGGTCATATAACCATTTTCCAGAGAAACCTTTACTTCATCTTTGGCAAATCCCGGAAGATCTATTTCAAATTCATATCCATTGTCTTTTTCTTTGATATCGGTTTTCATCACATGTCCGGCTCTTCTGCCATACAGTTTTTTCTCTGCTTTGTGCAGTTCCTTGTCGGTATCGAACGGAAAATAATCATCAAAAAAGTCATCAAACAAATTCTCTCCAAAAATACTAGGCATCAACATAAGTCATCTCTCCTTTTTATTCATCATGTATTATTACCTTGTTTCTTTGGAACTGGGATGCTTCAGGAGCTTTCGAACTTTTTCTTCGTTCTTTTTGTTCCCTTCCTTTGTTCTAAATGTAATATAACACTTCAATCAGCACTCGTCAAGGGGGAGTGCTGATTTTTTTTGTGAAGATTTTGTGTCCTTCCGTGACATTCGTCTGGTACATCGTCTCACAGACAAATGCATGATTCAGTTATTTCGAAAACAATGTATCAGGTCTCATGGAAGCACGGACTTTGACTCGTTGCCCACGTAAATGAAAAACGAACTTCCGCCCTTACTTTGTTTGCCACAACATCAAGGTAGAAGTTCGTTTTTCAATTAGTTATCAGGTCTTCGTATGCCGGTTTACATATTTCGCCTTATATTTTGAGTACACGATCGTCTGGTCTTTATACAGCCCGTAATATCCGGACACTGCATAGCTGACCGCCACAGCCAGCAGATAATACGAAACGCCCTGGAAGCCAAACAACTCAAAGGCTATTAGTATAGAAGTAACCGGGCAGTTCGTCACACCGCAGAACACAGCGGTCATCCCGGCGGCTGCACTTAAAGACGGTGAAAATCCCATTATCTGTCCTGCCAGACAGCCAAAAGTGGCACCAATGGCAAATGAAGGAACGATCTCCCCCCCTCGAAAACCTGCACGCATCGCCAGTGCTGTCAGAAGCATTTTCCAGAAAAAGTCAAAGGTCTGCGTCTGTCCATGTTCCACTGCCTGCTCGATCAGCTGATTACCCGCACCCATATACCGATCTGTCCCAAGGATCCAGTACAGGACTACTACCAGACAGCCCGCCGCGAAGACACGCAGATATGGATTTTTCAGCCATTTATCATATCCCTTGCTCACATATTCCAGTAACAGACAAAAAAGGATACTGACTGCACCGCAGCCTACGGCGATGATGCCCATTTTAATCCCGTTTTCCATTGAAAATGCCGGGATTCCCGTGACATGAAAGTTCTCCGGATGGATTCCGAAACTTCCCGCAAAATCATAAGCAACCAGCGATGCCACCACACAGGGCAGCAAAGCCGCATAGTACATCACACCTACGCTGACCACTTCCATAGCAAATACCGCTGCCGCCATCGGCGTACCGAAAACAGCCGAAAACGCAGCACTCATCCCGCACATAACGATCACATGGCGGTCTTCCTCATCCAGATGAATCCACCGTCCCAGTTGATTTCCGATACTTCCTCCAAGCTGGATCGCCGCACCTTCCCGGCCTGCTGAGCCACCAAGCAGATGTGTCAATGCTGTAGCGATAAAAATCAGTGGTGCTGAACGAAGCGGGACCTCATCCTGCGACCGGATCGTAGAGAGTACCTGGTTTGTTCCTCTGTCCTCTTTTCCAATCTTCTGATATAAAAATACAATCAACAGACCACCAAAAGGCAATAATAAAACAACCGCCGGTCTGTCTGCCCGAAACTGTGTCACCCAGCTCAGACACCCGGCAAATAAACTGCTGGCACCGCCAACCACTCCACCGATCAGAAGTGCCAGCAGGATCCATTTGACAAAGTTGCTCATATCCTGCTGTATCCGTTTTCCATAATAATGTGACATCACTTCCAGACGGTGATGTCCCTTTTTCATAGGTTCCATATGTTCCCCCGCTTCCCTTTCCTCTTTCGTATTTCCGCCTCATTTTCCCGGAATCATACTTTCTTTCAGTATACGCCATCCCTGTATATTTTTCCAGCGCAATGAACTTTAAATATCATGGAAAATTGGTTCACTGTTACGGTTCACTGGCTCAATTATTGATATGCAGTGCAACGAAAAAACAGGGCGAAGCTGCTTCCCTCTCAGCGTTCGCCCTGTTTTCCCTTATTTCTTTTACTCCCTCACATCACTGCCTGATCCCCTTATGCGTAGATTCCCTCAGAATCTGTAATCTCGTACTCAAAAGTCTTCAGATTTGCGCGCAGTGTTGCACTCTCGCCCTGGTTTGTCCAGATGAAGGTAATGGTTTCACCTTCTGTGGATACTGCAAGTTCTGCATCAAAACCGAACGCTTTGGATACGTTTCTAAAATGCAGAAGTTTCAACTGCTCTTTTACGATATCTGTCTTCATCAGTTCTTCGATCTGTGCTGCGGACAGATTGGTACGGTTGATTTCTTTATGACCGCCGGCACCGGCACGTTTAACAGCCTCGTGATCGTTCTTGCCAGCGAAAAGATCCAAGTACCATACCTGCGGTTTTCCAGGCATGAACATCTGCAGTGCTCTGGCCATAAGCATTTTTTTGTCATCTTCGCCCAGTGCACTGTAATAAGTTGCATTTACCTGATAATATACATTTTTCTGACCATGAAGATCTTTCACATATCCGCCTCTTGCAACAACAGTGTCGATGATCTGCTGGATTCTTTCTTCCGGGATCAGCCCCTTCAGATCCAGAAGCGGGATTCCATCGTGGCAGCCCAGCATGTTGACTACATGGATTTCTTTTTCCATCAGTTCTTTTGCCCATTTTTCCAGAGTGGAACCGTTGCCGCTTTCCAGTGCATCGATGATCATTCCCGGAAGGAAGAAATCGTAGGTCATGTAACCCTGTTTTGCAATCTGTTCATAGTTCTTCCCTCCGTAGCTTGCATGGATCTCCGGAAGAAGGGTCAGATTGTATTTGTCTGCCAGTTTTCGTACTTTTTCCAGTACTTCCCATGTTCCCGGCTCATTCAGGAAGTTTTTTTCTCCCGGCTCCTTCGGTGCATAAGCAAATGCGTCCAGACGCACGATCTTTGCTCCATATGCAGCCAGCGTCTTCAGTGTTTCGTCATAAAACTCCCATACCAGTGGAGATTTGATATTCAGATCCATCTGTCCCAGATATTTTCTCTTGCTCTCCAGAAGTTCTACCACGCTGTCTTTACAGAAAGTATCAATGCTGAGTTCTGACGGTTTTTTACCTGCTGCAATCTCCTCATTGACTTTCTTCGCGATCAGATCTGCTTTGTAATACTGTACCTTTGCCACCTGCATAATATCCTGTGCATCCAGTACCGGATATTTAATTTCCTGGTAGAACGTATTCCAGTAAGGCACATTTTTTCCGTCCGGGAAACGTACCATCAGGATGGGAAGCCCCGGTTTACGGAAGAACATATGCTCGATCAGTTCCTGATCCGGCTGGATATATCCTTCTTCAGTCATGGTTCCCTTTCCTTCCCAGAACTTGTTCCAGTCGATAAAGAAATCACGGTATTTGGAGTCGTCGCCGTTTTTCAGGATATCCTGAAACTGTCTGGATAATACAGAAGCATGGTTCAGGATAAAATCCAGTTTCAGATTAATTCCCAGTTCTTCCAGTGCTTCCAGATCTTTTTTATCTGCCAGTTCTTCATTCAATGTGTAATCGATTACAGAGAACCCGCGATCAAGATCTGTATTAAATACGCTGGGCAGAATATAGAAGGAAGAAAATACATCCTTTAATTCCGGTTTCTGTAAAAATCCGGTGATATCACTGAGGGTTCCGCCTACGCTGTCCGGATATGCATTTAACATCGGTTTTGCATCTGCTGTAACGGTCATTTTACTCATGCTTCTCTCTCCTTATATTCTTCCCTGATCCATGATCTCTTTGTATTCGTCATAGGATAACAGTTTTCCTGCTTTGGATACGATCACTTTCGCTTTATGAGCCTGGCTCTCCAGCATATCCTGTTCCAGTTCCAGTACCATGGTGGTAAATGGGCTGTCTACAGCACCGTCACGATTTCTTGCTTTTCTGTGTGCCATAGTCTCCTGCGGAGTGCTGTTTAACAGAACCGGGATATCTACACCCTTGTAATTGTCACTGTTTCCATGTGTCCACTCGATGATCAGGATCTCGGTATCAGAGAAATCCACTTCTTCATACCACAGTTCGGTATCTTCTCTTCCCATCCGTTTCAGCCAGATCTTTTCTGCCTTGTTTTTAAAGCTTTCAACGATTTCTTCCACTTCTTTGAAATCGATTTCATTTAGGGTACCAAGATATCCTCTCAGGCCTGTCTTACCATTCTCCAGATAAGATTCATACCAGTCATAGCTCTCTTTCAGCTTCGGATCTGCATCCATTCCTGCAATCTGTCTTTCATGGATGATGTCGAATCTTTCTTTTGTAAATGTTCCGTCTTTTACCATACCGCGGATCGCGCTCTCACGAAATACATGAAGACGTTCTGCATCGTTGTACTTTGGAATTCTGTGCGGATAGTTATCTCCGGACAGTGTATAGGCTTTCATGCCAATCTGATTAAAATAGAAAGAAAGCAGAGAAGCGGTCTCTGATTTTCCTACTCCGGATCCACCGCATACAGTCAGTACGATCTTGCGGTCTGCGTCTTCTTTTTTCAGTTCTCTGATCTGTCCTAAAAGTTCTCTGAAGATCAGGTTTGCTTTGTTGATGTGATCTTCACCAATCTCGATCTTGTCTCCTGGCATGTCGCCCTGTGGGATCTTCTCCGGGATCACCGGTGCAGTCCATGCAGAAGGATTTTCCACATATTTGTTCATGTTTGCCTCCTCTTGTCCGGCTGCCTTCCGACAGCCGCTGAATCATTGCGTTTTCGTAACTGTTCCATACCTTCACAGGTACGGACCAAAATGCATGTAAGCTCATCTTCGATGATATCATTTTGGCTTATTTGTCAGATAAAGGAATTATATCACAACATTGTCAAAAACATATCGCAATATAATCGGTGTTATTATATGCCAGATACCCGTTTTCCGTCAATATTTCTTCAAAATATTTCTTCGTGTAATTTTTGTGTAATATTTGCTTAATATCTTTATGGTAAAATATCTCATATTTTTTTTAGAGGAGGAAATCTATGAAAAAGTTTTATACATGGTATCAAAAACATATCACAGGTGCAATCTTTATCGGCCTGATTCTCGGTATTCTGACCGGACTTTTTCTGGCTGGACGATTTGAACCTGTACTGACCATCACCAGTCTTCTGGGAAGCATCTATATGAATGCACTGAATATGATGATCTTCCCTCTGGTCTTCTGTTCCATCATCATGGGTATCACCAGTATCGGTAATGCCCGTACCACCGGAAAGATCACCGGTTATTCCATGATCTTTTTCCTGTGTACCACCGGACTTGCCAGTCTGGCAGGACTGATCATCCCACGTCTGATCCGCCTTGGAAAAGGAGTTAACTTCGAGATGGCAACTTCCGATATCCAGGCTACCGAGATGACTAGCATCCTGGATACCGTAAAAAACCTGATCCCGTCCAATCCGGTAGCTGCTTTTGCCAACGGAAATATGCTTCAGGTTCTGGTATTTGCCGTTATCATCGGTTTTACCCTGTTAGCGATCAAAGAAAAAGGTGAACCTCTGTTACATCTGATTGATTCCTGTAACGAGGTATGTCTGAAGATCATCAGCACCGTGATGTATTTTACCCCGATCGGTGTCTTCTGTACCATCGTACCGGTTGTAGAAGCCAACGGAACCAAGACGATCCTGTCGCTGGCTACCCAGCTGATCATTCTGTATGCGACTTTCTACGGATTTGCACTGATCATCTATGGAGGATCCGTAAAACTTCTTGGTAAGACAAGCCCGGTCAAATTCTTCAAGGCCATCATGCCTGCTGCTCTGAATGCCTTCGGAACCTGTTCCAGTTCCGCAACTATCCCGATCAGCAAACAGTGTGTGGAAGAAGAACTCGGTGTCTCCAACAAGATCACCAGTATCACCATTCCTCTGGGAGCAACCGTCAACATGGATGCGGTATCCATCCTGATGTCCTTTATGATCATGTTCTTCGCTAATGCCTGCGGTATTAACGTAAGCATCAGCATGATGATCATCATCCTGTTAGCCAACGTTCTCCTTTCTGTGGGAACTCCGGGTATCCCCGGCGGAGCCATTGCTTCTTTCGCAGCTCTTGCTACCATGGCAGGGCTTCCGGCCGGCGTTATGGGTGTCTACATCAGTATCAACACCCTGTGTGACATGGGTGCAACCTGTGTCAATGTCATCGGTGACCTGGCTGCCTGTGTGGTTCTGAAGGAGAAAATCAAGTTAGACGAATAAAACAATTAATTACATAAGTGCAGAAAACGGGATACACCCGGACATCAAAAATGATTCCAGGTGCATCCCGTTTTTATTTTCTCATTTTTTCAGCAGATTTTCTCCAGCCCTCTTACAATCTTTCCGATCCGCTCCATATCTACCGAAGAATAATTCATTACATACGTGTTTTCAATTCCTGCCTTCTTTTCATAGTAGAACTTGGAAAGTGGTGACAGCTTGATGCCCTGGGCTTTTGCCAGCTCTATTACATTCTCCTCAGCTTTCTCCGTTTTCAGTTTCATCAAGAAATGCACACCGGCCTCTTCCCCGGATATTTCCACGCATTTGTGCAGACCACTATCCCAGATCGCAGATAAGAATCCATTTTTCTTATTTTGATAGTAATTGCGCAGCCTGTTAATATGTTTTTCGAAATATCCTTCTTTGATAAACAGATCCAGGGTATATTGTTCAAAGTTTGATACCGTACAGGAATAAAATGATAATTTCTGATAAAACTGTTCCAGAAGCGGACGCGGCAGGATCATATAACTGATACGTACAGTAGAAGCCAGCGTCTTTGTAAAGGTATTCATATAAATAACTTTTTCGGAAATATCGATACTTTGTAGTGTGGGGATCGGTTTCCCGCCCAGACGCAGTTCACTGTCGTAATCGTCCTCGATGATGTACCTGCCTTCTCCTTTTGAAGCCCAGCCAAGAAGTTCATAACGGCGGCTGATCGGCATCACAATTCCGGTCGGATAATGATGGGATGGAGAAATATGTACAATATCTACCTTTTTTTCTTCTAACTGAGAAACTTCCACGCCTTCATCATCCATATCGATGTATGTCCAGTTTACCTGATAGTTCCGATAGATTTTCCCGATCTTCTGATATCCCGGATTTTCCACCGCATAGACCGCCTCGTGTCCCAGAAGCTGGATCAGCAGACCGTACAGGTACTCGGTTCCGGCTCCGATGATGATCTGCTCCGGCTGTACCGTCATGCCCCGGAAGTCTTTCAGATAGCCCGCGATCGACTGTCTGAGCGACATGATTCCTCCACAGGGCGGGTTGGTCATCAGCTGAATCCGGCTGTCGCTTAACACCTCCCTGACCATCTTCGCCCAGATGGTAAAGGGAAACTGATCGGCCTCGGTCTGATTGCTGGTAAAATCAGCCAGATAGCTGTTTTCTCCACTGGTCATGGGAATAATCTCCTGCACTTCTTCTCTCTGTTTTGTCTCCAGCACCCCTTTAAAGTCCGTTACATAGAATCCTCTTTTGGGCATGGAATAAATATAGCCCTCCGCGATCAGCTGCTCATAGGCATTCTCTACAGTGATCACGCTGATACCCAGATTTTTTGCAAAACTCCGCTTGGAGGGAAGTTTTTCTCCTGCCTGCAAAGTCCCCTGTAAAATATCGTTTTTGATGCATTTGTACAGATATTCATACATGGAATCTGACCCTATATTTGTGAAATTATATGTCAGCATTATTCTTCTTTTCTCCTGTCTGGCCTTACTGAATATATTTATTTTGATGATTTTTTCATATCCACTTTAGCATTATAATCTACCCATACATTTTTTTCAAGAGATTAACCTACTACTTGAGGAGGAATATTATTATTATGGAAAACAGATACGAACTGAACAAGGAACTGGCACAGATGTTAAAGGGCGGTGTCATCATGGATGTCACCACACCGGAGCAGGCAAAGATTGCGGAAGCAGCAGGTGCCTGTGCTGTCATGGCTCTGGAACGGATACCTGCAGATATCCGTGCAGCCGGCGGTGTTTCCCGTATGAGTGATCCGAAGATGATTCAGGGGATCCAGAATGCTGTTACTATCCCGGTTATGGCCAAATGCCGAATCGGTCATTTTGTGGAGGCTCAGGTTCTCGAAGCGATCGAGATTGACTATATCGATGAGAGTGAAGTGCTCTCTCCTGCAGATGATGTGTACCATATCAATAAGAAAAACTTTAAAGTACCTTTTGTATGTGGAGCAAAGGATCTGGGCGAGGCGCTTCGCCGGATCAACGAGGGTGCTTCCATGATCCGTACCAAAGGAGAACCTGGTACCGGTGATATCGTGCAGGCGGTACGTCATATGCGTAAAATGAACAGTGCGATCGCACAGATCAAAGGCATGCGTGAGGATGAGCTTTTTGAGATTGCAAAGCAGTTACAGGTTCCTTTTGATCTGGTTGCTTATGTACATGAAAATGGAAAGCTTCCGGTGGTTAATTTTGCAGCCGGAGGTGTGGCTACTCCTGCAGATGCAGCTTTGATGATGCAGCTGGGTGCCGAGGGTGTCTTCGTAGGATCCGGTATCTTCAAATCAGGCAATCCGGAGAAGAGAGCAAATGCGATTGTGAAAGCGGTTACGAATTATACAGATGCAAAGATGATCGCCAGATTATCTGAGGATCTCGGGGAAGCGATGGTCGGTATCAACGAATCTGAGATTCAGCTTCTGATGGCGGAAAGGGGAAAATAAGATGAAAATTGCAGTTCTTGCCGTACAGGGAGCTTTTATCGAGCACGAGCGGAAACTGGAAGTGCTTGGGGCTTCCTGTGTGGAGCTTCGCAAGGCGGAGGATCTGAACCAGTCTTATGACGGGCTGGTTCTTCCCGGCGGCGAAAGTACGGTACAGGGGAAGCTTTTACGGGAGCTTGGGATGTTTGATACGATCCGGAAGCAGATTAAGGAGGGGCTTCCGGTTTTGGCTACCTGTGCGGGGATGATTCTTCTGGCGGATTCGCTGGAGGGGGATGCGATGGTGCATCTTCAGACGGTTCCGATGACGGTGAAGAGGAATGCTTATGGACGGCAGTTGGGGAGTTTTCACACGGAAGCAGAGTTTAAAGGAATTGGGGAGATTCCTATGACGTTTATCCGGGCGCCTTATGTGGCGGATGTTTCGGATGGAGTTGAGGTACTGGCTGTAGTACAGGATCGGATTGTGGCGGTTCGGTATGGGAAGCAGATGGCGCTGGCGTTTCATCCGGAGCTGGATGAGGATCATCGGGTGCATGAAGAGTTTTTACGGATGTGTGGAGAAAAATAAGTTCGGTTTGGTTCAGGACGAACGAAGCGGGAGGGCGGACAGCACCGGGCAGACAGCCGCTGGTAACGCAAATCTGAGCTAGTCACCAACTCCGACTATATTCGCGAGGGTCGGCGGACCCTC